>JAEEGH010000901.1_pt1 | contig 90470 bp, 78 predicted proteins | sample 9134181 | NCBI WGS metagenome assembly JAEEGH01 (sample SAMN16246544, study PRJNA631951) | gut metagenome | biome: gut microbiome; feature: rumen; material: DP-attached | host: Bos | place: Iran: Karaj | collected 2018-10 | reverse complement strand
TGGTCGACATGAACGGCCGCGAGGTCAGCAGCGAGACGCTCGAATGCTCCGGCGACTGCGCCAAGACCATGGATGTCGACGGCTTGGCACAAGGTGCCTACTTCGTCCGCATCACCGGCGAGAACGTCAGCATGGTCAAGAAGCTGATAGTCCGCTAAGCCGACTCTACGTAATTACGTTATAACGTTATAACGACATTACGATTATTCCGAGTCAATATCAAGATGGCCGCCTTTCGGGGCGGTCATCTTTTTGTCGTTATGTCATGGTGGGGAAACGACTGTTTCAAATAAACAAAGGAAAAAAGTAAATATTTCAAAAAAAAAGCGTATCTTTGCAATTTGAATATTTGTGGTCAGACTCGTTTTCAAAGTATGGGACTGACCGTGGCTTCGCCGTATACAACAGTTTGTAGTTGAGAATTGAAAGTGATGTTGAGTGAAGGCGTGGATGTGACAATGTGGGAGTGTTTGTTTCGGAAAATCCATTTTCAATTTTCGATTTTCAATTTTTAAATAGATGGAAAGAACAAAGATTTCGGTTGCTGGCACAGGTTATGTGGGGCTTAGTATAGCCACATTGTTGGCACAGCACAACGATGTTACGGCAGTCGATATAGTGCAGGAGCGTGTTGATATGGTCAACCGTCGGCAGTCGCCCATCCAGGATGACTATATAGAGCGCTTTTTTGCTGAGGACGAACGTCTTGTGGCGGGAGAAAAAGCAACGGACGACTCCATCGTGCAGCATCCTCTGAATCTGACCGCCACCACCGACTGGCGGCAGGGATATGCCGATGCGGAGTTTGTGGTGATTGCCGCACCGACCAACTACGACAGCGCGAAGAATTTTTTCGACACCTCGGCTGTGGAGGATGTGATAGAGAAGGTGATGCAGGTGAACCCGAATACGGTGATGGTCATCAAGAGCACGATTCCCGTGGGATATACGGCGGGCATGGTGGCGAAATATGGTGCGAAGTTGAACATATTTTTTGCGCCCGAGTTCCTCAGAGAGTCGAAGGCGTTGTACGACAACCTATATCCCAGCCGCATCATAGTGGGATACGACCACGGCAACCCAGTGTTGTGTGAGAAGGCACCGCGATTTGCAGAGCTGATTAGGGCTGGTGCGTTGAAGGAAGAGGTGCCTATGCTAGAGATGGGCAGTACGGAAGCGGAAGCCGTGAAATTGTTTGCCAACACCTATCTGGCCCTGAGGGTCAGTTATTTCAACGAGTTGGACACCTACGCCGAGATGAAAGGGCTGGATACACAGCAGATTATCGAAGGCGTTTGCCTCGACCCCCGCATTGGAACGCATTACAACAATCCCTCGTTTGGTTATGGCGGCTACTGTCTGCCCAAAGACACGAAGCAGCTGCTGGCGAACTATAGCGACGTGCCACAGGACCTCATCCGAGCCATCGTGGAGAGCAACAAGACTCGCAAGGACTTCATTGCCGACCAGGTGCTGAAGAAGGCTGGTTACTACACTTATTATAATGACAATAATAATTGGGATCAGTCTCAAGAACGGGAGTGCGTCATCGGGGTATACCGACTGACGATGAAGAGCAACAGCGACAATTTCCGCCAGAGCAGCATTCAAGGGGTGATGAAGCGTGTGAAGGCAAAGGGTGCGAAGGTGATTGTATACGAACCCACCCTCACCGACGGTAGCACATTCTTTGGCAGTTTGGTTGTCAACGACCTAAAGAAATTTAAGGAACAGTCGCACGCCATCATTGCCAACCGCTACGATGCCTGCCTCGACGATGTGAAAGAGAAAGTGTATACGCGCGACATATTCAAACGTGATTGACATTCTCGGTTAGTTTGGCACGCCCCCCAAAAGATACAATACCATGGACTTTACGCAGGACAAGATGCTGGCACAGAAGACTCTGCTGAGAGACTTCTTGAAGGAGCATGTGACGGGGGACTATGTATACTTGGATGTGCCGGCCTATTTGAATGTTGGAGACTGGCTGATAGCAGCAGGCGCATGGCAATTGCTGAACGAGCTGCCATACAAGTGCTTGAAAAAGGCGAGCGTCCGTGTGTTCGATTACAAATTGCCAGCTGGCTGTATTATATTGCTACAGGGAGGGGGTAATTTCGGCGACTTGTACCCTGGTGCCAATTGGTTCAGGAACGAGGTGGTCAAGCGTTTCCCCAATCATAAAATAGTCATACTCCCACAAACACTATATTATGAGGACGAAAGCAGAATTGCTGCTGATGCCGAGATATGTGCGACGCACAGAAACTTGCATATCTGTGCTAGGGACATCAGGTCCTATTCTTTGTTGAAGACTTATTTTGCTAGCAATCACATATATTTGTTGCCAGACACGGCTTTTGGGCTGTATGGCACATTGAAGACATATAGCCAAAAGAAACACGATTCGGAGCGTAGCCTCTTAATTCAAAGGAATGATAAGGAGAATGGGGTTGCGTGGAAGGTGGATGCCAACGATGTAAAGGATTGGGCAGAGATACTGAAGGAGATACACTTTACGCCGTTTGTGTCAACGTATAAGGCGATATTTAAAGTGTCGAAACGATTTGATAGCCAGATGGTGCGCAATATGAGTGATGTGTTTTTATGTAAGTGTATGTATCCGGTGATGTTGAGACGTATCAACCGATACTTCATTCGCTATGATCGGATATACACGACAAGGCTGCACGGACTAATATTTGCGAGTATGTTGCACCTACCAGTAGAGTGGCACGACAATAGCTATGGGAAGTTGTCGGAATATGTTGCCGCGTGGTTTGATGATAAGTATAATGGAAATTAATGATTTAATGTAGAGATGGCTTGGTATGTTTTGAGGTGTCCATCGGGCAAGGAAATAGACCTTCAGAAACTCATTCAGACGCGGCATGGAGTAGAATGCTTTATACCGATAGAAAAGGTGAAGCAGCGCGACAGACATGGCCGGTTTGTGTGGGTGCAGCGTTGTGCATTGTCGAGTTATCTGTTTGTAAATACAGATAAGGACACGTTCTATTCTATCTACAAAGGTAGTTATGTGTTGCATCCGATGAGACACAAGGTGGATGAGTTGTGGACTCCCATTATTGTGCCAGATCGGGACATGGCGAGTTTTATCCGCGTGTCGGGTAGCAAGGAGGAGCGGATCGTATATCTTGATCCGGCCAAACTCAACTTCAAGAAGGGTGATAAGGTGAGGGTGATAGGCGGCCCGATGACGGGAGTGGAAGGCACGTTTATGCAGATAGGTGGTAAGCATGAGAAGAGGGTGGTAATACAGATAGAGAACCTGATAGCGGTAGCCACCGCGGCCATCCCCGCCGCAATGGTGGAGAAAATTGGATGAATGAACCGAAATACCAGTTGCAAGTGCAACACTGGGTAGAAAAAAAGAACACCAAAATTTGGAGCCTGACAGGTAAGTGAATGCCACAATAGTTGCCATATAAACAACGGATTAGAGGTGTATTAACAACATGGAGAAGATAGACTTTATTGTTACTTGGGTAGATGGCAGTGACCCTGCATGGCAAAAAGAAAGGAACAGATGTCAAGGGGTAGATACCAATGCAGTGGAAGATATTGACGGAAATGCAGAGTGTAGGTATCGTGAAAATGGACTTTTGAGGTATTGGTTCAGATCTGTAGAAAAGTATGCCCCTTGGGTGAACAAGGTTCATTTTGTCACTTGTGGACAAAGGCCAGAGTGGTTGAATGAGACACATCCCAAATTACATTTGGTGAACCATGAGGATTACATTCCGCAAGAGTACCTTCCGACGTTTAACTCGAATGCGATTGAACTGAACTTTCATAGAATTGAGGATTTGTCTGAACATTTTGTATTGTTTAACGATGATATGTTCATTCTACGTTCATTATCCCCCTCATTCTATTTCAGAAAGGGATGTCCGGTGCTATTGTCAAGTCTGGAATACTACAAAAATGTTGGAAGTAACACATGGTGTAGGGTGATATTTAACGACTACTGTATAGTAAACCATAGCTTTAATATTTCCAAGTCAATCTGGGAAAATCGTATGAAGTGGTTTAATATCAAGGAACTCGGATATAAGAAAGCCAGAAAGAATTTGTGTTGTTATTTGGTTAACCGAACATTGCCAGTGGGTATATATGGACATGTCCCATTGCCCCATTTGAAATCCACTTTGCAGGAGTTATGGGAATGTCATCCAGATGTGATGCACCAGACTTCGATGCATAAGTTCCGTACCGATGACCAGGTGAACCAATGGCTGATGTGTGCATGGAACCAAGCAAAAGGAGACTTTTATCCCACATCTGTAGATAAGTTGGGTCGAGTTATACTTGTTTCTCCAACAAAGTTGGATGATATTTGTGGTATAATTGAAAGTAAGACAATACCGCAAATTTGTGTGAATGACTCATACCACAATACCGAACCAGAGCGTTGTATGCAAGAGATTGCAAGGTCGTTTGAGACTCTTTTGCCTGAGAAGTCTTCGTTTGAAAAGTTCTGAGAGAGGAATTGTTAAATTGTTGATAAGAAGGAGAATCCGATGGGAATAAAAGTAAGCTACATAGTTGCGGTATACAAAGTGGCGGAATACATAGAGCAATGTGCCAGAAGTCTGTTTGAGCAGACCTTGGAGGACATTGAGATTATTTTTGTGAATGATGCCAGTCCGGATGATAGTGAGGAGATTATACGTCGAACCTTGGAAGAGTATCCTCAAAGAAAAGGACAGGTCAAGATTGTGACCCATGAGAAGAATAGACAAATAATGGATACGCGAAAGGATGGACTAGCTGTTGCGGAAGGGGAGTATGTCATTTTTCTTGATGGGGATGACTATGTGGAGCCTCGTATGGCAGAGTTAATGTATGACAAGGCTGTTGAGGTTGACGCAGATATGGTGGTGTGTGAAATATATTGGTATGGATATGGCGGAATGAGTGTGAAGGTTATATCTCAGGCACCAAAGGGGATAGTAGGGAATGGGGAGAATGTGCGTGACGATACGATTAATAGAAGGGTGATGCCGAATATTTGGTGTAAACTGATACGAAGAAGCCTTTTCGAGGAGCATCATATTGAGTGGCCAGTTGCAGCATATGCAGAAGATGTTGTGATAAGCTATCAGGCGGTATATTATGCCAAGAGGATTACAAGTGTTCCCATTCCCTTGTATCACTACAGGTTAAACCCGAATTCAATATCGAATAGTAAAACACCAGAAAGGGCTGAAATAAAACAGCAGATGTTTGTTCAAAATAACAAGGTGTTGTTTGCCTTCTTAGAAAGGGAAGGTGTGACGGATAAATATGCGCAAGGAATATTGTCCATGAAAGTGCGGGCAAAGAATGAGGTGATATCATACACAAATCGAAGAAAGTATGTGAGACTATGGCTTCATACCTATCCAGAAGTGAACAGAGTGTTGTTTTTTGGAGATAAGAGTCACAAATCTACATATAGAGAAAAACTGTGGGGGCTAGCTATCTGCATGGGTTTGTATCCGAGATTAAAAAGACGATTGTTGAGTAGAAGGTTTAAGCCCGATGGGATATGGCGAAAAGGCATAGGATAGAAGCGACGACAGAAAAGAGATGGGGTGGGCTATAAATTGGTTAAATAAAACTTACGAGATTAACAATGTCCAGTGGACAGAATGCAGGATGTCGAAAAAAAGCAAGATAAAAAAGTCGATTATCAATCTTGTATACAATCTTGTATATGAGATATACATGTGGTTGTGGAAGCGTCCGCAGCAATTGGTGAAATTGTTGGGCCATCCAGAGTATTATACATCGCCAACGTATTTCCCTGAATATGCTGAAAGGTTGCGGACTCGTTGGAGCCAGTTTTGGAATCAGGTTGGGGAGGTGCTTAAATATGGGTGTATCAATACTCTCTATTTTCCATGGGGCTACGATGTGAAGACTGCAAGAGAACAGAAGGAATATATTCATTATAAAAAGTTTATGCACCGCCGTGCGGTGTTGAGCCGAGCCGTTGAGGATAATTGTGCCTGTATATTGAGAGACAAACTCTATTTTTCCATATTCACGGAGGGAATAGGTCTTAAGGGACCGAAAACGTTGTTTTATACATTGGATGGGGACTTGTATGACTTTCAAACAAAGACCAAGACTACGGCAGATGCGATACTTGCGCTAGGGGATATTAGATTGTTCTGCAAGCCGCTTGACGGGCAGTGTGGTAAGGGTGTCTTCCTGTTGCATGTAAAAGATGGTAAGATGATGATTGAGAAGGATGAGGATGGGAAAGGCATTGCCAGAGAGGAAGTGGATGCCAACAGGTTGAGGACATACTGCTCAACGGGTCGATATATTATGCAAGCATTCGTGTCGCAACACCCTGTTATGAGCAGTCTACATCCACAGTCGGTAAATACCATGCGACTGGTAACGGTACGTAGTTTGAAGGACGGACAGTTGCATGTCATGCCCTCTATATTGCGCATTGGCACGGGCGACAGTATTGTTGACAATACATCGCAAGGCGGATTGGCGGTGGGTATCGACATGGAAACTGGCTATTTGAAGCAATATGGTTTTTATAAGCCAGAATTTGGTCGAAAGGGGGCAGCCGATGTCGTTCATTTTAAGGAAGAGGAACACCCTGATAGCCATATACGTTTTACAGAATTCCAGATACCATATTTCCAAGAGGCGGTGCGTCAGGTCAGATATTACCATTCGTTGATGCCGAGCATTCACTCAATAGGTTGGGATATTGCCATCGGAGCCGAAGGACCCATTTTCATTGAAGGCAACGACAATTGGGAGATAACTGGACCGCAGACTTGCAATGGAGGGTTGAGGAAGGAGTTTGAAGAGTATTTCTTCAAGTAGCAATGGAAACAGAAAAATCAATCATAGGATGAAAAGAACTATTTCAATGAAATGCCGTTACGCACTAGGCATATTGAAGAACTTGGTTGTTAATCCTAAACGGATTGTGGATCCTGCAAAGTCGTACTATCCGGAGTGTCCCCATAAATCCAAGGTCAGGATAGTCCTTGACCAACTGGGATATGTTATGAGACATGGAGAGGTGATGAGATACAAGTATGGAAGCGGAGAGTACTATATATATGGATTGGATGTGAAAGGGACAGACCCGTCAGATTATATTACGGAGGGGTATAATATGAAGAGATTGTGGTCTCTAAGTCACCGAAACCCTTTAGGTGATTATGTTGTCACGTTGTGTGATAAATGCCTGTTTGCAGTAATCATGCACGACAACAATATGCCGATACCGACAACCTACGGAATGATAAAAGATGGACAACTTCGTCTACAAGGAGGTTGGGCTAATGCCGTTCCGATGGAAACGATACTTCAGAATGACTGTCTTTTGTTGTGCAAACCGAATAGAGGGAATGGCGGTAGAGGAATAATTAAAATACAAGTGTCGGGTGGAAAGATTTTCCGAAAGGGCGAAGAGTTGAGTCTGGCTCAGTTTACAGAAATGGTAAGCGGGGATACGTTTTTGGTACAGCACTTTGTGGAAAATCAGCATGAGGCAATGAAGAGACTGTACCCTGACGTGCTGAATACATTAAGAGTAACGATGGTGCGTACCGATAAGGGGATAGAGTTGATGGGTGTGATGTGCCTTATGGGGAGTGCAGGGTCGGAATATAGTAATTGGCATTTTGGTGGTATTTGTATTAGTGTGGACGAGAACGGTCGTTTGCGAAAATATGGTTTCTCAAATTCGGAGAAGAAAATCACCAAACATCCGAATACGGGTGTGGAATTTGAAGGATATCAGATACCATTTTATAAAGAGACCATCGACCTATGCAAGAAGGCTATGGATGTGTTCTATGGCTTGAAGACTATCGGGTGGGATATGGCTATAACGGAGGACGGCCCCATCTTTATTGAAGGAAATCACGGATGGGGAGTTGCGGCGCATCAGATGGTAGACCAGTGCGGATGGGCAGAGAAATATCATAGGTTGTTGGGATAAGAAAAAACGTTCAGCATGGCTGCAAAGGTAAGTGTTGTAGTAGCAGTTTATAATGTTGCCCAGTATATAGAGGAGTGTGTCCGCAGTTTGTTTGGGCAGACATTGAGCGACATGGAGTTCATTTTCGTGGACGACAAGTCGAGCGACGGGAGTCTGGATATTGTGAAAGAAGTGCTGAAGGACTATCCTGGCCGAGAAGGACAGGTTAAGATGTTATTCCATGAGGAGAACCAAGGCGTTGCATCAACGAAGAATGACGGAATACAGAGTGCTAGTGGAGAGTATGTGATAATCACGGACCCAGATGATTTCGTAGAGTTAAACATGATGGAGGTGATGTATAAGAAGGCAAAAGAGACAGATGCGGATATGGTGATGTGTGATTATTACATATTTGGTGATGGAAAAAATGCAGTGCATCCTACTGTTTCGAGTGATGCAGATGGTGATAGCGAAAAGATTAGAACAGATTTGCTTAATCGTAGAAGACCACCGCTTTGTATGATGAGGCTAGTACGTCGGGCTCTGTTTTATAAAGAAGTGTCGGCATGGCCTGTTGGACGTTATGCAGAGGATATTGTATATACTACAGTAGCATCTTATTATTCTCAAAGAATAGTCCATGTGGCAGTCCCATTATACCATTATCGTAGCCATGATGGTTCATTGGTACATTCGGTGGATGAAGAGCATCTCATGTCTAGCTATAGAGGAACAGTGGAGAATGTCAAGATAGTGAGCGATTTTCTAGAAAGGGTAGGGGCAAGTGAGACATACTGGAAGGGATTACTGATTAGTAAGGTCAACGCAAGAAATAGGCTTTTGCCTATTATTAATAGAAAGGGTAAGAGGAGACTTTGGTTTAGAACATTTCCAGAAATAAACAAGGTTTTATTGTGTGGCAACAAGCAGTATCATGCCACATATAAAGAGAAGGTATGGTTTATTGTTATAGCATTAGGACTATATCCGTATTGTAAAAAGTATATGCGGGGCCACAAAATGAGACCATTTCCTCAATGGCTAGTATGGTAATTATATGGTGTCAATTGATATTCGATCTAGTATAAAGAATGACTTATTCTAGCCAATCCTTTTCATTGTTGTGTCTCTTCGAGACGCTGGTCAAGAGGGTGTTTCATGACCTCGCACTGCGCTCCCGTCGGTCGCTTAGTATGGGGTTATTAAGATTCAGTCTGAAAAATGAGTCTTTTATCAAACTAGAGCCTTGACCTTATCGGTATGGGTGCAAAAGTAAGTGTTGTAGTAGCAGTCTATAATGCTGCCCAGTATATTGAGGTGTGTGTCCGCAGTCTGTTTGGACAGACATTGAGCGACATGGAGTTCATTTTTGTGGACGACAAGTCGGATGACGGGAGCATGGATATTGTGAAAGAAGTGCTGAAGGACTATCCTGGCCGAGAAGAACAGGTGAAGATGTTGTTCCATGAGGAGAACCAAGGTGTTGCAGCGACGAAAAATGACGGAATAAAAAGTGCGACAGGTGAGTATCTGATAATCGTTGACCCCGATGACTATGTGGAGTTGGATATGATGGAGCAGATGAGCGTGAAGGCTGAGGTGGAAAATGCAGACGTGGTGATATGCGACTATTATAGGGATGGAGACGGGGATACTGAGAAACACTCCATAGTGGAAGATGAGTCTAGTATCAAGGAGGATTTACTTAATAGGCGCAATCATGCTTTCTGTGTATTGAGGCTATTCCGTCGTGACCTTTTCTTTCAAGATGAGACGGTGTGGCCGGTGGGGCAATATGCAGAGGATATTGTATATAGTACAGTGACGTCATTCTATTCACAGAAAATTGTACATGTGGATAAGCCATTTTATCATTATCGAATACACGATAGCTCATTGGCACACGCATTTGATGAGGAGAAGTGTTTGAAGAGATATTATGGGTCAGTGGAGAATGCAAGTATTGTGAGTGATTTTTTACAGAGGGTTGATAAGAATGATGTATATTGGAAGGGCGTTTTGGTCCATAAGATTAGGGCAAGGAATCAATTATTGCCTGTAATTAGTAAGAAGAATTATAGGAGGCTTTGGTTCAAAACATTTCCAGAGATTAATAAAATGCTGCTTTGGGGTGACAAGCACTATCACGCTACCTATCGTGAGAAGGTGTGGTATATAGCCATCGCTTTGGGATTATACCCACGCTATAAGAAATATCTGGGAGGGAAACATTTGAGACCGTTTCCTCAATGGCCGGTTTGGTAAATTGTAATATATGGGAAGGCAATTAACGTTGAAAGATGTTCAGAGTATGTGTCTGGACATTATGCAGGATGTGCATGATTTCTGTATGAATAGTGACATACCCTACTCTATGTCGGGAGGGACTCTGCTGGGTGCGGTCAGACATAAGGGTTTTATCCCATGGGACGATGATGTGGACCTTTATATGCTAAGACCCGACTATGAGCGGTTTGTCAGTTCCTATACGTCTGACAGGTATCTGTTGAGGGCAATGCAGACTGAACGGGGTTTCTGTCTGCCTTTTGCCCATGTGACTGACATGAAAGAGACGGAAGTTACGTGGGTCAAAGCACCGTACAGCCGTAAGCTAGGAGGGGTGAAAATAGACATATTTCCGATAGACAGCGTGTCAAATCGTCGGGAAGAATATGATGCACAATTTGACAAGTGTGTGAGTTATGAAGATCCCTATTATTATGCGCGCAAAGCCTTGTTAAAGTTCTCGACACATGAGTCGTTCGATTATAATTTCCGATTGTTGAAAAGAAGGATTCGTACGCTGAATGGTCTTGGGGCAATTTACTATACACGTCTTATTGATAAGAATGCTAGGCGTTATCCTTTTGGTTCAACAGACTATGTGGGATTGACCTGCCTGCCGATAGCTCGAGCGAGACAGTGTTTCCCGAAAGAGTTGTTTGATGGCACAGTGTTGCTGGATTTTGATGGGCATCAGTTTTGTGCTATGAAAGGATACGAAAAAGTTCTGCTCGAGGCATTTGGTCCTGACTATATGACACCGCCACCGCCAGAAGAGCGTTTCCAGCACAATATCACATACTGCTATAAATGAAGACTATGGGGAAACAATTGACAACAAAAGACATTCAGGACGTTAGTTTGGGAATATTGCTGGATGTTCACAACTTTTGTGTAGAGAATGGGATTAAGTATTCGTTGGCGGCGGGCACGCTGCTGGGGGCGGTAAGGCACAAGGGGTTCATACCGTGGGACGACGATGTGGATGTGTTTATGCTTCGCCCTGAGTATGATAAGTTTATTGCATCGTATAAGTCGGACAAGTATACGATGCTGTCGATGGAGAAAGACTCGGACTACTTTCTGCCATACGCCCATGTGGTGGAGATGGATCGTACTGAGATAGGATTTAATGTGCCCTTTTGTCGGAGGAAGACAGGGGTGAAGATTGATATTTTCCCATTGGACACGGTGCCTGACGACAGGGCTGCATACGACGCTCAGTTTGACCGCACACTCACTTGGAAGTCGAACTTCTTCTACGCCCGAATGGCTCATCTGCACTTTTCAATCCATGAGTCGTGGGACTATAATTATCGGTTGCTGAAAAGAAAACTCCTGACATTCAATGGGCGGACGGTTTATAAGTATACCAAATTGATAGACGCAAATGCCAAGTTGCTGCCATTCGGGTCGACAGAGCATGTGGCGTTGATGTGTATTCCTTTAGAGCAGTCGCGGCAGTTGTTCTGCTTGAAGGATTTCGACGAGACTGTGATGCTCGATTTCGAAGGTTATAAATTCTGCGCCATGAAAGGGTATGACAATGTGCTCCGCTCGGCATACGGTGACTACATGCAGTTGCCTCCCGAGGAAGACAGACACGGCGCACACATGATGAGAGTGTATTTTAAATAAAAGTTGAAAACTTCATAATATAGTAACGGATGATAAAAGTCATTACCTACGGAACGTACGACTTGCTCCATCAAGGGCATATCAATTTGTTGAGACGGGCAAAGGCTTTGGGTGACTACCTGATTGTGGGGGTGACATCGGACAGCTTCGACAAAGGTCGTGGGAAGTTGAATGTGAGGAACAATGTGCTGGAACGTGTCGAGGCTGTGAAGGCAACTGGGTATGCCGACGAGGTGATTATTGAGGACTATATGGGGCAAAAGATTGACGATATACAGCGGTATGACGTTGATGTTTTTGCTATTGGGTCGGACTGGGTTGGAAAGTTCGACTATTTGAATGAATATTGTAAGGTAGTATACCTGCCGAGAACCGAGGGTGTTTCCTCGACGCAGTTGCGGGCAGAGTCGCAAAGCATCGTCAAGGTGGGTATTGTTGGGTCTGGTCGCATAGCGAAAAGATTCGTTCCAGAATCGGGTGTCGTTGACGGATCTCAGATAGAAGCAGTGTATAATCCCAACGAACAGGATGCTACGATGTTTGCTGCCGAGTTTGGGATTACGCCATATACGGACTATGGTACTTTCCTCAATGCGGTGGACGCGGTATATATAGCGTCACCGCACTTGTCTCATTACCAATATGCAAAGCGTGCCTTGTCGGCTGACAAGCATGTCCTCTGCGAAGTGCCGATGGTTTTGAACGGACTGGAAGCGCGGGAGTTGTATGAATTGGCAGAGAAGAGGAACCGTGTGTTGCTTGAGGCCAACAAGACAGCCTTCTGCCCCGCTTTCGGGCATGTCGTCACCTTAGTGAAAAGTGGATTATTGGGGGAAGTGGTGGATGTCCGGGCCTCGCTGTCCAAGATGGTATCGGCACCTACCCGCGAATTGGAATCCGACCAGGCAGGAGGTGCCATGAACGAGCATGCCTCTTTGACCTTATTGCCTGTGGTGAAACTGTTGGGACAAGATATTTGCGACATCCATTTCCACTCAAAAATGAGTGGTGGGGTGGATGTATACACTAAGGTGGTAATCAATTATCCACATGCCACCTCGTCGGTGACGTTGGGAGTGGGTGTGAAGACTGAAGGAGACCTTGTCATTTCGGGGACAAAGGGTTATCTGTATGTGCCTGCCCCGTGGTGGCTGACCGACTATTTTGAGATAAGATATGAGGACCGTGTGAAGAACAAGAAATACTTTTATAGTTATGACGGAGAGGGATTGCGGTATGAGATTCAGGAGTTCATTTCAATGATAGTGAACGGGAGACGCCATTCCTATAAGATGAAGAAGGAAGAGAGCATCGCAATTGCCGATATCATAGAACAGTATAACAAAGGATTTTGCCTGACAATATTATGATAAAGAAGATACTTGTTGTCGGAGGTGCTAGTGGCATTGGGCTCTCAATAGCCGTGGAGATGGCATCGCGACCCGATGTGGAGAAGGTGTATGTGGTAGATAAGGCTGCGTTCCCCGAGGAATATGCACATGAGAAGATTGAGTCCTACTGTTTCGATTTGACCAATGACGACTATTCCCTGTTTGACCGCTTTACTGATGTCAACGCCGTGATGATAACGGCAGGCTTTGGAAAACTGGCATTATTTAAAGATGTACCAGAGTCGTATATCGTCAACTCATTTAACGTAAACACGATTCCAGTATTGCGGTTGGTGAAACACTTCTATCCCAAGTTGGAAGGCACGGAGGATTTCTATTGTGGTGTGATGGTGAGCATAGCAGGGTTTATGTCTTCGCCCTTCTTCGCGGTGTACGGTGCGTCGAAGGCTGCCTTGAAAATCTTCATTGAGAGTGTGAATGTGGAATTGGAGAAGTCGGGGACAGGCAATAGGATATTGAATGTGTCGCCTGGCAGTATCAAAGGCACCAGCTTCAATGCTGGAAAGACCGACTTGAGCCAGACGGCGACCTTGGCAAGAGAGATTATTTCTCACCTAGAGAATAAGGACGACTTATTCATCCCGCAGTACGAAGAGATTTTCAAAGGAGTGTTGCAACGCTACCATGACGATTTCCGTGCCGAAGGGGCGCATAGTTACGAATATAAGAAAAACAGTGGCCGTCTGAAATAGGTGGAGTAAGGGAACTTTTACAAATTGCCCCAGAGGGGCTTACTCTCAATAACCCTACACTAGCGTAGTGCAGAGTGGGGCAAGGAAATAGTAGAATCAAGCGTCCCGAAGGGACGCGTTCTCAAACGAATTAATAGAACCCATCATAAATATTTCTGTGGATGAGCAAATTGGGCAAGGCGTATAATTATTTGTTCCGTCATTTGCAGCAGACGGGTCTGGATACGGCGTATCTTTACATCAAAGGGAAGAAATGGCATCGTTCCATATCTATTATTCAGCGATTTCTGGGTGAGGATGTCTCAAAACGGCAGATCCGGAAATACCAAAGGCGTTTATGCTATGCGTATATTAGATATGGGTGGAATCTTGACGAGTATTTCATGTTCCATTTCAGCCGATTATCACATAAAGGCAGACGGGAATTCATCACAGAGGTCCAAAAGGAATACTTCTGCAAGACGGTGAACCCCAAAGTCATGCACAAGATATTTACGAATAAAGGAGAGACATATAAGTACTATTCCAAATACTACCGTCGTGATGTCTGTGCAGTGGAAGATTGGGAACGCGACAAATCTGCTTTTGCTCAATTTGTCGAGAAACATAATTCCTATCTAATAAAGCCGTTAGATGGGTCGATGGGCACTGGGATTCAGCTTATCCAAGGGAAGAGTCTGGACGAAATGAAGGCTCTTCTACAGGCAGAATACAAGTCGGGCTTTATAGCTGAGGAGCTGATTCGACAGAATGAGAAGATGGCGGTATTGCATCCCAGTTCGGTGAACACTATCAGAATTACAACGTTTAGGATTGACGATAAGATACATATCATCCAACCCTTTGTAAGGATGGGACGTGGCGAGGATATCGTCGACAATGCCGCACAAGGGGGTATATTTGCAACCATTGATATTGCCACTGGAATTATCACTACGACAAGCGATGAGTTTGGTAATAAATACGTAGTTCACCCTGAAACGGGTGTCCCGATTTTGGGATTTGTGATTCCTGAATGGCAAAATGCATTGGCGTTAGCCAAGGAGTTGTCGGGCGTGTTGCCAGAGTGTAGGTTTATTGGATGGGATTTTGCCTATACTGATGACGGTTGGGTGATGGTGGAAGGCAACTCCAAAGCCCAGTTTATCTGTTTCCAGATAGCACCCCAAAAAGGTTATAAGAAAACGCTGGAAAGTATGTTGGGGTGTACGTTAAAGGAATATTGTAAGCATAGTACCTATTCAAAGTGACGGCTTTCGGAATTATATTTGACTGCTTTTCCAACAGCATCGAAGATGCTGAATCTTAAGGGAACTTCTATAAAATGCCCCGAAGAGGCAAACTCTTAATAACCCCACACTGCAAGTGTGGGGGCAATGTAGTAGACGAATCCAGCGTTCTGAAGGGACACACTCTCAGACGAATCAATAGCCACCATAAATCACCTCGAAGAGGTGAGACTATTAATAACACCGAACAAGCCGTAAGGCGTAGTGCGGTGATAGTCAAATGTAACACGGCTGCATCTCGTAGAGACGCGACAATGAAAACAAAGGCTCTAGTTTGATAAAAGACTGATTTTTTACAGCCTCGAAGAGACGCGACATTGGGAAATGTTGGCAAAAATCAGTCATACTTTATACTAGAGCGAAAACAAATCACCAATTATTCTCTTGTGAAGATTGCTTTTTTTCTCGGCGCATTGAACCGAGGTGGTATGGAGATGCTGTTGGCGGATATCTTCGCCAATGGCGAGAGCTTGCCTTTTGAGGCAGTGTGCATCTACCGCAAGGAGGGTAATATGTCCGAAACCTTCCACCGTACCGCAGTGCCAATGCTCCATCTTCTGAATAAGCGCAGTTGGTTGATATGTGGTTTCCGGCTGAGACGGATGGTATTGAGTCAGAGGGTTGACATCGTCCATGCCCAGACCATCTTATGTGCTGCCATGTCTATCATCTTTTTGGCATTCACTCGTGTCAAGGTGGTGACGACGCTTCATGGCGTGGCTTTTGGAAGTGCCAAGCCGTTAGACAAACGGTTCATCTTCCGTCACAGCAGTCGTATTGTATGTGTGAGTGAATGGGAGAGGGATTTTTTCCTTAAGCAGGGCTGCTATGGCGTGGAAGATCGCTTTGTTGTAGTTCACAATGGTATTAACTTCAGTAAGTTTGCTTACGCTCGTCAGCCTGTCTCGGAAGGCAGCAGGTTAAAATTATGTATGGTGGGTAACTTTGTTCCCGAAAAATATCAGTATTTAATCTGCCAATTTTTGAAGGAGTTAGCCTCGAAAGGTGTTCTGTTTGATTTTTATTTTATTGGGCGGGAGATACCTGGATTCAATCAGTATTTCAGCAAATGTGTCAAATACTGCGAAGCGAATGGCCTGACTGATTGTGTCCATTTTATGGGAGGCCGAAATGATGTGCCTGAGTTGCTGGGAGACATGGATGCATTTGTCTACAATTCGTGGAGCGAAACCTTTGGCATCGCCCCTGTTGAGGCGATGGCGATGGGGTTGCCAACTTTTGTGAACGACTTGCCCGTGTTTGTTGAAATAACCCAAAATGGCGAATTGGCAGTCTTGTATAAATCACGCGATGTGCAGGACTTGTGTAATAAGTTCTCTGGTTTTTTGCAACACCGCCAGTCCTATTATGACCGTGCCATGGCGAACGCGTCAAAAATTCGTAATCTTTATTCAATTGCAGCCCACATCAACGGCCTGCATTCATTATATTCAAAAATCTTATCAAAACAATGAGTGGTATTTATGGTAGCCTGAGGCACTATTCGCCTGATTTGGTCGCACGGAAAACGAAACAACTAGAATATCGAGGCACAGTTCAAATCCTCGATACTGCATCCAACGACATCGCTGCGGTTCTCGATGGAGCAATTTACAATCAAAATGGGGAAGAGGCTCTTGTGGAGCTATATCGTCAACATGGTATCGATTGCTTGAAGTATCTTAATGGAGATTTCGCTTTCGTCATATACGACCCTGTGACCCAGCAGCTGTTTGGTGCGGTCGACCGTGTTGGCTCCAAACCGTTATACTATTCGTTACAAGGTGGATTTGAGTTTTGCTCCCATCTGCTCCCTCTCTGTATTGGCAACAATTACCCGGTGGACACCTACGCCCGCCAATGCTATTTTGCCATGCAGTACGTCCCCGCGCCTTACTCAATGGTCAGTGGAGTGAAAAAACTGGGTGCGGCTGAGTATTTTGTCTACAATATTGCCGACGGGACTCTGCAGACGAACAGCTACTGGGACCTCTACGACAACACTTCCCACCATTGTCCCCCTGCCAGTTTCGAGGATGCGGTGTCGGTGTCTGAGTCCCTGTTAGCAGATTCTATGAAAATGCGCGTCCCTGCCGATAAGGAAATAGCAGTCTTCCTCTCGGGCGGAATAGATTCCTCCCTGATGGCGAAGATGGTTCGTGCCTATAGTTCACGCTGCCAAACCTATTCCGTCTCGTTTCAAGAAAACTCATGGGACGAGACCCGCTATTCGTCAAAGGTGGCGGAACTTCTAGGATTGAAATACAATAAGCTTCTGTTCACCCCGCAGGATGCGCTCAAGGTCATCCAAGGCCTGCAGCATTATTACGATGAACCCATTGCCGATGCCTCAGCCATACCCACGTCGTTCCTCTGTGAGCAAGTGAGTCATGACACCTCCACGGCCATCTGTGGCGATGGTGGCGATGAAGTCTTCTTTGGCTACCCGCGCTATCTGCGATATGCGAAACGGCAGCTGGTGTATACCATACCACGGCCATTGCGTATAGTGGGTGCCAAGATTGCTGACCTGCAAGGGAAGAAACGCGAGGCACTGTCGCTGTGCATGGACGATGTGCAAACCCTTTACCTCAACAGGCGGCAATACTATCCTGCCGAAAGGTTTGATGCCCAGGATATCCAGCAGTCCATTGCCCAGCGTAAATACCTCTACGGCAACAAAGATGTGGCACGGGCATTCAACGACTTCGACATCAAGTCCATCCTGCCATACGAACTTTGCGTCAAGATGGACCGTGCCTCGGCAAGGGCACGGCTCAGCACTCGTTCGCCATTGCTGGACTATCGAGTGCTCGAATACTCGCGTCAGGTTCCGTCACAATTCCTCTACCAGAGCGAATTGGGACAAAAGGGTATCCTGCGCAAAATCCTCTATCAAGAATTGCCGTCTGAGCTGTTTGAACGCAATAAACGTGGTTTTGGCGTGCCAATAAACCAGTGGTTTAGAAAGGGCTTGAAGGAGTATTTGATTGATACGGTCACCTTAGAGACGGTCAAACTGATACCTGAGTACGACGGAGAAGGACTTATCCAAATGCGTGATGCCCATATCGGCGGCACAGCCGACTATGCTGCCCTGCTGTGGATGGTCGTCAACTACATCGAGTGGCATCGCCTCTTCTCCTCCCTGCCAGGTTAGCCGTATCGTACTGTGGTGTTGATGGTATGATGCGTCAGCCCTCCCCTCTTTAGAGGGGTGTCACGAAGTGACGGGGTATGTTCTTCCACCTTTTCTCTCAACATCTCCATTAATACTCCCAGAGTCAGCCGTCACCTCTTTAGAGGGGTACGCCGCAAGTCAGGTGGTATGTTTCTGCACCATTACGCTCGACAGTTCCATTAATATTCACTGCGTCAGCCGTCCCCTCTTTAGAGGGGTGTCACGAAGTGACGGGGTATGTTTTCTCTCAGCATCCCCATTGATGCTTCCAGAGTCAGCCGTCCCCTCTTTAGAGGGGTACGCCGCAAGGCGCGGAGTATGTCCCATATTTCTAAAACGAAATTTCGCTTCAATCGTAAAGAAGAAGTGAAATTTCGTTTTTTTTCTTATTAATTCAAAAAATATTATTATCTTTGTACCCAAAACCGTGGGTAGAATTCCCCTATGGTTTTGGCGTAAATTGCTGAGGTAAAGTTGTTTGCTATACTTTCGGCAAAAATTGTATTTGTTTTGGTTTGAGCAAAATCTGTCATAAAGGATTTTCAGTGCCATTCACTGCTGGCTCCCTCCGTTATTCGAATGATACCTTATTCTTTAATGCTCCATGTTCGCAGCTATAGCGAAGATCAATATTGTGATTATGGATTATTCTGTGAGGTTTGGCTGGCCGAAGTAGGGGGTAAGTTACAAGTGCAATACTGATTAGGAAAAGAAACCTGAATTTGAGCAATTCCTTAATGAAAAACCATTTATATAACATATTCTTGTTAGGTACTGTCCTATTGGCTGGGTTGCAGTCTTGTGCGCCTGCCCGCGAGATGGCATACATCACTGATGCCGAGCGCGACAGCGCACAGCGTATCATTGCCACCTATGCCAACAGCATCCATCCTGGCGACCAGCTCTATATCTACGTCCATAGCCAGATTCCCGAGAGTGTGATACCGTTTAACCAAGAGACCCATAATATTGCCGTCGAGATGAACCATATCAATATGGTGGGCGGTAATGTGGGGGAGAATGTGATGGCAGAAACCTACCAGCCGAGAGCTGAATGGATAGTGTCAGGCTATTTAGTGGATGACCACGGGCTGATAGATTTCCCCGTGTTAGGTAAGATTCATGTGGCAGGACTGTCATACGACTCATTGCAGGCCGTCATCCAGCAGCGACTGATAAATGATGGGTATCTCCTCGACCCCGTTGTGACAGTTAGTTCCATGAACTTCCGAGTCTCTGTAGTTGGCGAGGTGGCACAACCGCGGGAGTTACACGTGCAAGGCGACAGACTGACGCTATTGGAGGCGTTGGCGATGTGTGGTGACATAACCGTATATGGCCAGCGAGAGAACGTAGTGGTAATGCGAGAGAAAAACGGCGAAGCCGTCCCCATCGTGGTCGACCTAACCAAGAAGACCCTCTTCGACTCCGAAGCCTACTACCTCCAACACAACGACATCGTCTACATCGAACCTGACAAACATAGGAAACGCAGTGCCACGTTAGACGAGAACTGGCCTAAATATTTGGCTTTCGGTGTCTCGTTGGCTGCTGCAGTAGTGAATATAACCCGCGCAAATGTGGCTCTTTGGAATCATTGGGCATCAGGAGCGTTGTAGACAGTTAATATGTCGGAAATCCAAGTTTTTCAGTTGATTTAGAAAGATATAGATATGTACACAGATCTTCAATTTCCCAAGAATACATTATTTCTCGTTACAGGAGGTGCTGGTTTTATTGGCTCTAACCTTTGTGAGGCAATATTAAAATTAGGTCACAAAGTCCGTTGTTTGGATGACTTGAGCACAGGTAAACAAGTCAATGTGGATATGTTTCTAAACAATCCAAATTACGAGTTTATAAAAGGTGACATCAAAGACTTAGACACCTGTATGAAAGCCTGTGAGGGAGTGGACTATGTCCTAAATCAGGCAGCATGGGGCAGTGTGCCACGTTCCATAGAAATGCCTTTGTTTTATTGTGCCAACAACATCCAAGGCACATTGAACATGATGGAGGCAGCAAGACAGAATAAGGTGAAGACTTTCGTTTATGCTTCCAGTTCCTCGGTTTACGGTGATGAGGCGCATCTGCCCAAGAAAGAAGGTGTAGAGGGTAATTTGCTGTCTCCATACGCACTTAGCAAACGTGCTGATGAGGAGTGGGCAAAGCAATACACTAAACATTACGGCCTAAAGACCATCGGTTTGCGATATTTCAATGTCTTTGGTCGCAGACAAGACCCGAATGGTGCATACGCCGCCGTTATTCCCAAGTTTATCAAACAGTTGTTAAATGACGAGCGTCCTACCATCAACGGCGATGGTAAACAAAGCCGCGACTTCACTTATATTGAGAACGTCATTGAGGCCAATCTCAAGGCCTGTCTGGCACCTGAAGAAGCAAGTGGTGAGGCCTTTAATGTTGCATACGGTGGCAGAGAGTATCTAATAGACATCTATTATTCTCTTACCAAGGCATTAGGCAAAGATATTGAGCCCATCTTCGGCCCTGACCGTCCTGGTGACATCAAGCACTCTAATGCTGATATCAGCAAAGCGAAACGGTTACTTGGTTATGACCCTGAGTATGATTTTGCTCGAGGTCTGAATGAAGCAATTGAGTGGTATAAGGCTAATTTATAAAGGTTAGCGGTTATGGGTTAGTGGTTAGTGAGTTGCCGCAGTTTGGTTAGCGGTTATGGGTTAGCGATTAGTGTAGCTGCTGTGATATCCAAAAACGCTAACCGTTTACCACTAACCCTTAACCAAAAAGAAACATGAACAAATTCGCTTTTCTCGATTTAAGAGTTTACCAAGAATCAAAGGCATTAGTTAAAGAGGTCTACAATCTTCTTCAAAAGTTTCCCAAGTTTGAGGTTTATGCGTTGGGTGACCAGTTGCGCAGGGCAGTGATATCAATACCATCTAATATTGCAGAAGGTTCAGGTAGATTTTCTCTAAAAGAAAAAATACACTTTATAGAAATCGCATACGGATCTCTTGCAGAGTCGTTATGTCAATTGGATATTGCCCATGATATGGAGTATATTTCTGACATGGAATTTGTCAAAGAACAAGAAAGAATCAATATCATCGGTAAGCAGTTGTCAGGTCTACGTTCCTCCTTTGAAAAACAGTTGGAATCTACCAAACCCTCTAACCGCTAACCTCTAACCGCTAAACAAAACTCCGTAACCCCTAAACAGTAAACTGTAAACCTTTAAACGGTAAACAGTAAACAATTAAACAGTAAACAAATAAAAATATTATAACAATGAAAGATACAAAAATTTGTGTAATCGGTCTCGGTTACGTCGGCCTGCCCTTGGCACGCCTGTTTTCAACCAAGTATCCCACTGTGGGTTTCGACATGAATCAGAAACGTTGTGATGCCTTGATGGCTGGTCATGATGCCACCCTTGAGGTCGCTGATGATTTGCTTCAGGATGCTATTAACAATCATGGTTTCACTTGCACAAGTGACATTGAGAAAATTCGTGACTGCAATTTCTACATTGTGGCTGTTCCCACGCCTGTGGATGATGACAACAATCCCGATCTCACACCCCTCGTAGGAGCCAGTACTACTGTTGGTAAAGTTATCGGTAAGGGTGATGTGGTGGTTTATGAAAGTACCGTCTATCCTGGTGTCACTGAAGATGAGTGTATTCCTGTTGTGGAAAAGGTATCTGGCCTAAAGATGAATGTGGATTTTTACGGTGGTTATAGCCCCGAGCGCATTAATCCTGGTGACAAGCAGCACACTGTGGAACATATCAAGAAGGTCACTTCGGGCTCGACACCCGAGATAGGTAAGTATATCAATGAAGTTTATAGTAGTGTTATTACTGCTGGTACGCACCTCGCCCCAACCATGAAGGTTGCCGAGGCTGCCAAGGTGATTGAGAACTCTCAGCGTGACATCAACATTGCTTTTGTGAACGAGTTGAGTAAGATTTTCAACAAAATGGGCATCGACACATTGGATGTACTGGAAGCTGCTGGCACCAAATGGAACTTCCTGCCCTTCCGTCCGGGTCTTGTCGGTGGACACTGCATCGGTGTCGATCCTTATTATCTTGCTCAATGTGCTAAGCGTTATGGCTACAACCCCGAGATCATCCTGGCTGGAAGAAGGATGAACGATGGCATGGGCGAGTATGTGGCCACAGAGACTATCAAGCTGATGTTGAAGAAAGGTATTCAGGTCTTGAATAGTAACATTCTCATCCTCGGTTTCACCTTTAAGGAGAACTGCCCCGATGTCCGCAACACCAAGGTCATTGACATCTACAAGGCTTTGAAAGAGTATAATCTGAACATCACCGTCTATGACCCGTGGGCTAATCCTGCCATCGTAAAGCACGAATACGGAATTGATGTCGTCAATAACCTCTCTACGCTAACCGCTAACCGCTTCGATGCTTGCATTGCTGCAGTAGCGCATAAGAAGTTCGAAGGATTAGACATCCTTGGTCTGCTGAAGGAGAAGCATGTGGTGTTTGACGTGAAGTGTACGCTGGATAGGAAGATTGTGGATGGAAGATTATAAAGTTTTTTGATAGCGCAAATGCCCTTCAATTCCTTCAAATTCTGGTTCGTTTTCCCTCTCATCTTTGGCTTGTACTGGCTCATTCCAGCCAAGTATAACCAAGGGAGAAAGGTGTTACTGGTTCTTGTGAGCTATCTGCTCTACATGAATTGGAAACCGGCGTTTGCCATTGTGTTGCTGGGAGTTACTCTGATAACATATTGGGGAGGACTGAGGCTTGACAATCAACAATCCAATGGGAAGAAAGGACTTGCATGGCTGTTCGCGTTATTGGCGGTGCTACCATTGCTGGTTTTCAAATACTATAACTTCCTCAATGACTCCATATCGCAAGGGCTTGCGGTCATTGGGTTGAAATTTGCATTGCCGGGACTGAATTGGGCCATCCCTGTCGGTATCAGTTTCTTCACTTTTCAGGCTGTAGGGTATATGTTGGATGCATATCGCGGAAAGACCAAGGCTGAGAAGAACATCCTTGATTATTTGCTGTTTGTGTCTTTCTTTCCGCAAGTCACCTCGGGACCCATCAGTACAGCAAATGAGCTGTTGCCACAGTTAAAAGCGACGCACAAGTTCAATTATGAACAAGGGAAACAGGGGTTGAAGTTCCTATTGTGGGGCATGTTCATTAAGCTGGTGATTGCCGACCGTTTGGGCTTGTTTGTAGATACGGTTTATGCCAATTATATGCACTATAATGGTGCCACCTGTTTTGTGGCTAGCGTATTCTATACCTTGCAGATTTATTGTGACTTTTCAGGTTATTCTTTGATGGCCATTGGCATTGCACGGACCCTTGGTTTCAATTTGCACGACAATTTCAGACGGCCTTATTTTGCCATAAGCATTACCGACTTTTGGAAGCGTTGGCATATCACCTTGACCCGTTGGCTCACACAGCACATCTACATCCCGCTGGGCGGTAACCGTTGCAGCAAAGCCCGAAACTATTGGAATATCTTCGTGACCTTCTTGGTGAGCGGCATCTGGCATGGTGCCAACTGGACATTTATCGTCTGGGGCTGCGTACATGGTGTTTTGCAGATTCTTGAAAAAGCCTTGGGATGGCAGAAATATGAAGGAAATAATGGTTTTGTAAAAGCCATTAGGATTCTTGTGACTTTTCTGCTTGTGAACTTTGCATGGATTTTCTTTAGAATGCCGAATATTGGCGATGCTTTTGAAATGGTTGGAAAGATGTTCACAAATATAGGTATTCCCAGTTTGTCCGATTTTGGAATGAAAGCAACTTTAATGTCTGCAATAGGTTTGCTCATTTTGATATTTAAGGATTCAAGAGACGAGTTCTTTAGAGATAGGTTCTTGTTTCTTGACAAAAAAGTTGAGAGTTGGGTGATTTATGTTGTTTTGTTCTGCTTAATATTGAATTTTGGCGTTTTGGACGGAGGCCAGTTCATTTATGTTAGTTTCTAAAGAATGAAAAAGTATATTGGTCATATTGTTCTATTCTTTGCCATCGTATTAGCCATTGATTTCGGGTTTGGGAAGGCCTGCGATTATTTGAACGCACACGCCAAAGGTGGTGCTACCAAACAGATGTATGACCTTTGCATGAAGGACCAATATGACATTTTGATTATGGGATCCTCTAGAGCACATCATCATTATATTCCTCAAATCATCGAGGATTCTTTAGGAATGAGTTGTTACAATGCCGGACATGACGGCAATGGAATTATATTGATGTATGGCATTTATCAGATGATATTGAATCGATACCAGCCTAAACTCATTATCTATGATGTGGAACAGGCATTCGATCTTTATGAATACAAACCTGACAATAAATGTACTCGATATTTGGCAGAGCAAAAGCCGTATTATAATCAACCTGGAATTGGCCAAATCTTTAAAGATGTGGCGAAAGAGGAATACTACAAAACATATTCTGGATTATGTAGATACAATTCTGTTTCCATTCCATTGTTGATTGATTATTTCACCACTAGACCAATGGATTCCAAGGGTTATAGTCCATTATGTGAGGAAATGATGAAGGAACCCGAAAAAGAGGGGCGAACTGAAAAATTAGTAATTGATTCTTTGAAGTTCAATTATATAAAAAAGCTCATTAAAGATGCAACTGAAAAGGAAATTCCATTGTTTGTAGTTGTCTCTCCTAAATATGGGGCAGAAAATTCTAACACATTCCAACCAGTAAAAGAAATTTGTGATACTTATAATATTCCAGTTTTGGATTATTATGCTGATTACCAGTTTATGATGCATAAAGAGTGGTTTGAGGAACCGATGCATTTAAATGATAAAGGTGCAGAGGTGTTTACAAGAAGACTCGTTGGAGACATTAGTTATTTGCACAAGGGATTTTAAGTTAGATTCTCATATTGACCCAACGAATACCATAATAGTGTATGTCTGGAAACAGGGACGAAATACTATAAAACTGTAGAGTTGCTTATTTATGTAGTTCTATATTATTCATTGGGCTTTCCAATTATATGGATATGATTGTTATATTCACAAAATATGATAGCTTTGACGCATCTATTTGAAAAAAGATTTATAAGTAATCTGTTTAAAATTGGCGGGTGTTATTGACAATTCTGTGAAAAATAGTGGTTGTAGTAATATGGATTTAAGTCAGAATCAGTTGGTTAATGTAATGCTTGAATTTGTTCGAGCAGCAGTGTTAGATAGAAATCCTATTATTTCTAAAGATATAACTATTGATTGGGACGTGTTGATGGACAAGTCATCTGCTCATGGACTATTGGCATGGGTATGGGACGGGATATGTAGATTACCCTCAGAACTGCAACCGCCTCGGCAACAACGTATTAATTGGGGTCTTTCTGCACAAGAAGTACAAGAAAGGTACTTTTTGCATAAGGAAAAGGTATTGCAGATGGTTGATATGTGCAAGGCAAATGGAATGAAGCTGTTGTTGCTAAAAGGTATTGGGTTATCAAGGTATTACCCGAAGCCATCTTTGCGGCAGTCTCGTGATATTGATATCTATCTATTTGGCGATTGTGAGAGAGGTAACGAGTTGCTATTTAATGGAGATGTGGAATTACATGGGAAACATTATGTATATTGTAAAAATGGGCTTCAAATTGAAAATCATATACAAATGTTCAGTAATGTTTCCCCTTTGCATAAAAAGGTTGAAGACTACTTAGAGACAGCAATCGGGGACAGTTATTTGGCGGAGGATGGATACTATATGTTGTCTCAAGAGAGTCTTGTGGTTTATTTATTAATGCATTCACTTATACATCTTTGTCATCAGGTAGACCCTATAAGGATTCAAAATATAGTTGATTTTGGAATGGTATTAAAAAAGTATGATAATGATTTGTTGCCTCACTTATATAATTTGTTGGAATCATTTAATCTAAATAAAGCATTCTTATTATTCGTTAATCTATCAGAATGGGCACTTGATATCGACTTATCAAGATTTAAGCAAGGTCTCCCCAAGACATCAGATGATTATCATTCTGCGGTTAATTTGATTATAGACGATAAAATAAGGCATCCATCATTCAGCAATCTCCCCAAGTATCGCAAATTGTTTCAAAGATGGTTTTATTACAAGCATGTAAGGTGGAGATATAAATATATCCCATCATTTGGCTCAAATAGAATTAGAATGTATATTAAAGATTTAAGTAGTGATGTCATTAGATTATTATTGGGGAAAGAGTAGTGAAATGATTTATTTAAATTGTGATATCATTAGGATCTCTTAAACCATTTAACCTTTTCCACTTCGGCTATTATCTTTAGGAAAATCTATTATTTATAAAAAGGAGCCCTAGATTAATTCTTAAAGATGAATGTGATTTCAAATGTCGGACATGATTTGATCTGGTCTACATAAAGTATCGAATTATATAGTAAAACCGGGCAATTAATATTAAAAACATTGGATAAATCCCTGCATTTTCAGTGCGGAAACTCTCGGTTTCTAAAAACATCTATAATGCTTGTTTGTCTTTGTCATATTAAGTTTATATGTTGTTTTGTTTGTTTTGATAGTTTGTTGTCAGATATAAGGAAATTTCATTTCATTCTTAAACCTTTGGACTTTCAGTCCAAAGTGGTTTATCAAGTGTCTTCATAGTGATGTATGTTAAGACATCAGAACACCGAACGTAACTCCATCAAAAAGGGATGTGTTTGCTAAAAGGGACCTCTATTACTCACTTTTGAACACGAATTGCACGAATCTAACGAATTTATTATCTGAATCTTTGTGCAGGTATGATAACGAATAAAACGAATTTATAGAAGTCCCCTAAAAAATGATTTAGTTGTATTTGGATCTATATTAGTCATTTGGTGGATATAGCTCCTTTTTATAGAGATATTTATAAAAAGTAAGAATATGAGTTAATGCATCTCGAATGCTGAAGGGGCAAAAAAAAAATGAGAAATGATTAAAGGAATATCAAGACAACATGGTTTATTGAACACTCTTTCCATTAACAAAGTATTGCATGCCAACTACCTCCGATAATTCACGAATAGCAAAAAATACAATCCTGCTATACCTTCGCCAATTACTAGTATTAGGTATTTCTTTATATACTAGTAGAATTGTCTTGGCAACATTGGGTATTTCTGACTATGGTATTTATAATGTTGTTGGAAGTGTTGTAACGATGTTCACTTTCGTTCGTTCTGCAATGGGGAACGCCACTAACAGATACATAGCATTTGCACTTGGAAAAGGAGATGAGGGAGACTTGAGAAGGATTTTTTCGACATGTATATTTGTACATATCATACTGGCTTTCATAATATTATTATTGACCGAATCCGTTGGCTTATGGCTGTTGTATAACAAGTTGGAAATTCCATCGAATAGATTGGATGCAGCGTTTTGGGTGCTTCAGTTTTCTATAATTACTTGTGGAATTGGGGTATTATGTGTGCCGTATGATGCTGTAATAATTGCTCATGAAAAAATGGGTGCTTTTGCAGCCATGTCTATTTTAGATGTTTTCTTGAAATTGGGTTCCGTATTTTTACTCAGCATATTCGGATATGATAAATTGATTATGTATGGCTTTTTCTTAATGTGCATTCAAATGTTGAATAGAATAATATATAGTGTATACTGTAAAAGGAAATTTTCTGAAACGCGACATGCCAATGTTAGAGACAAGGCTCTGGTAAAAGAGATGTTTGGTTTTGCGGGATGGAACTTGATTGGAAACTCTGCTTCAATTGCTTGTACACCCATTTTGAATGTCTTCCTCAATATGTTTTTCGGTCCAGCAGTAAATGCAGCTCGTGGTGTTGCTATTCAGGTCCAGAGTGCGGTGAAAAGCTTTATTTCAAACTTCCAACTAGCTGTTGTTCCTCAAATTACAAAAAACTATGCTGCTGGAAATCTTCAAAGGATGCATACACTCATCATAAGTTGCTCTAAACTATCCTATTTCTTGTTTTTATGTATGGCACTTCCCATTTGTTTGGAAGCCAATCAGATTCTTTCTCTTTGGCTGGTGGAAGTTCCTGAGCATACTGTTAGTTTTTTACGATTGGTCTTTTGTGTGATGTTGGTGGAATCTTGGGAACAGCCGTTGCATACAGCGAATTTGGCAACAGGAAAAATCAAAAAATTCCAAACATTAAAAGGAATAAGTTTATTGATGATGTTGCCGTTAGCATATATAGCATTAAAACTGGGTGCACCATCTGAAAGTGTCTTTATCATACAATTTCTCGTGACTTTTATATCATTACTGATCCAGTTGTTTATACTTAGACCACTGATTGGGATTTCCTTAAGACGCTATTTTTCTGAAGTGTTTTTTAAGTCTTTTATCGTAACCGTAATTGCGGCTATTATTCCATTTTTGATGTTTAGATTTATGCCTTATAGTATTCTTTCTATGATTGTAATTGTATTGATAAGTGTGTTGTCGGTTCTTGTTACCACATTTTTCTTAGGTGCAAATAAAAGCGAAAAACAATTCATTGTTGAAAAGATAGGTGGTGTTGTTAGAAAGAATACCTGATAGTGTTGTTTGTTGGCGCATTACAAAGTCAATAGCTTGTACTGGTGGGCATAAGAGCGGCAATGAGGTGTGTAATACTATAGATGACCTACTTACAGTGGTTAGAGACCATAATCATTATTCCGACTATGTGGTGTAACAATATATATTTTTGAGAAAGAAATCAGCATACTTGGAACGTCGTTAAAATATGCAATCTATAGAATAATGGGATGTGAGACTTTGTTGCGAATATAAAAAAAAGACGAGTTAGACAAGCCGAGGTAGCTTAATAAACAGAGCGGTCGAGCAGTATTCGACAGGTGGGGGTGTAAGTCCTTCCCTCGGCTCAATAATAAAGGGACGCAGATTTATTCGAAGCCTGTGTAGGTTAATAGGAGGATGGCTACGCAGTATGTAGAAGATGGAGGTGCGCTTTTTTCAGCAGGCTCAAAGAGGATTAATAGACAAGCCGAGGTAGCTTAACAAAAAGAGCGGTCGAGCAGTATTCGACAGGTGGGGGTGTGAATCCTTTTCTCGGCTCAATAATAAAGGGACGCAGATTTATTCGAAGCCTGTGTGGGTTAATAGGAGGACGGCTACGCAGTATGTAACAGTTGGGAGTTCGATTTCTTCTGTCGGCTCAAAGAGGATTGATAGACAAGCCGAGGTAGCTTAACAAACAGAGCGGTCGAGCAGTATTCGACAGGTGGGGGTGTAAGTCCTTCCCTCGGCTCAATAACAAATTACATGTTTTCAGCAATTTAACCAAATATTAAATCATAAATGGTATTAATGTGAGATAAAGAAAAACAAGAAGATGGATTAAAGGGTAACGGAGTATTGAAAGAGTAGCCTCACATTTTAATATTTTTCACATGCAATTAGATTACCAAACATTTTTCCAACAACAGCAAAGGTTGAGAAATATCCCTTTCAACCAAACCAAAAATTGGCTTGAGCATTCTCGTGGGAACAATATTGAGAATGTCCGTTTTTTTGTGGATTCCATAGATGAACCACATATAGCCTGTTATGGCTATTTAAGTAACAGAAAACCTTTTGGTCGGCAATTGAATATTGACGGAATCAGCAAATCGGCAGACATCAACTCCGACCATATCCGTTCCTTTTTCAAAAGTATCATAGAAGAAGGTTATTCCATAATACATTTATCAGATATTGATGAATATAACCCGAATTTTGAAGTAGGGATTCGCCGTGCTGGACTTGTTAGACCTTTAGGTTTACATCTTTGCCCCATGTCTATGATAGTTGATCTTCAAAAACCATTTCAATTCCATCGCAATTGGAGACGTAATGTAAAAAAAGCTATGGAGCAAGACTGCCGTTTTGTGGTAAAAGACAATCCAACTATGGAAGATGCTAAAGAATTTGTGCGTTTGTTCGGGGAGTTAAAAGAGCGCAAAGGACTTCGTTTTTCTTTAACTCCTGAGAGGATAATGGTTTTATTAAAAGGAAATTATAAGATTTTTTTTGTTGAGCGAGAAGGTGTGAATATATGTGGTAGGATTAGTTATATCAATAATACATCCATTTATGATGTTTATGCTGCCAATTCTAATGAAGCTATTTCTGTAGGAGCAGCGTACCTGATACAAGAAAATATATTCCAATATTTTAGAGAACGAGGTGCCGAGAGATTTGATTATGGACGCATACCTCCAAGTGCAGGTAAGATGGATAATATTTATATTGCCAAGAGTTATTCTGGAGGACATCCAATTGGATATAATGGAGAGTGGGGTTTTTGTGACAAACAATGGAAAAATTATCTCTATAGTTGGTATATGTTTGGTTTTCGAAACAGAACCATGTACTAATCTTTAATCGCTCTTATGTAACAAATGACTGATTTTTGTCAAACATTCTCAATGTCGCGTCTCTCTGAGACGCTGAGTAGTAGGGTTATCCTTGGTCCCACACTGCGTTCCTAGTGTGGGGTTATTAAGATTCAGCATCATCGATGCTGTTGAAGAATTAGTCAAATATAGCATAAGAGCGTCTTTAATAAGATGGAAAAAGAGTTGTTTAGCATAAAGAGGATTCTTAAGTATATTCAGTTGAGAATCTTTCACATTAATGTTCATAAAGAACATTACCTACGTTTAAATATTGACATTAATAAAACCAATGAATTGTTGAAAGGCTTTGATCTGGATGTTAAGGAATTGGTGTATGACGATTTTTTAAACGGAGACCCAAACGTGTTTAAGGGAAAGAAGTTGGAGGTGTACAAGCGACGCTGCCAAGACCCTACTTACAAAGCTTACGGTATTATTGAAAACGGCCACTTGATATATTCTACGTGGGTATCACTATATAGGCTGGGTATGTCGGTGGAAACAAAACCAGTTTATTTGGCTCCCAATGAAGGCTATTTGGAGGATTCCTATTGTGACCCTATTGCACGTGGGCGTGGACTGCACTCCAAAATGAATAATTACCGTATCAAGAAAATATTTGAGGCTGGGAAAGACCGAGTGATAGCTATAGTGCAAGAAGGCAACACACCTGCTTTCAAGGTACAGTTCAAGAGTGGTTTTGAAGAGATTGGCACTTTTTATCATGGATACATTCTTGGAATCAAGTTCAACACATTGAAGAAAGAGAAATATGGCAAGAAATGAGGACATTATGTAAATCAGCTGAGATTCTCTTTGTATGATATGCATTGTATAAAAGGTTCCTGTTTTAATAACAAAACGTCACTCGTTTTAATTTTAAGCGACCCAAAAAGTTAAAGAACAAAAAGCTAGATTTGGTTTTGTTACGTATTTACGAAAGATTATTGGGTGAGTACTTTCAATGGTTTTAAAGGAAAAAGTTTAAGTATTTACATTCTTTAGTAAGGATAGCGTATGATGCAAGAGCTTGGAATCGAAATCATCTTATTATGGTATGGACGAAAAGAACAATATTGTTTTTGGAGCAATCATAATGAATTCAAAGGCTAGGTTTATTGTGAAAAATCATTTGAGGGTTGCTTTTGGGCTTATTATTATTCCAGGAAATCATCCACTAAAGTGGGATGGATTTTTTACTATTTGTAAGTAGAATAAAGCCGTTATTATAGAACACGATAATATCTGTACAAAAAAGATAAGCCATGAATTTCCTTCAAAAAGTAAAATATAATCAAAATTGGAATATCGGTTTTTGCGAACAGACTCCAGAAGAGTTAGTTCAAAATAAGATATTAAAACCTATTCAATGGATGAAACATCCATACAATGATCGTTGGTTTGCCGATCCATTTATCTTAAAAGTAGCTGAAGATGAGGTTGTTGTATTTGTGGAAGAATGCCCTATAGAAAAGCCAAAGGGTATTATATGTGAATTAGTGCTTGATAAGCACACTAAACGGTTGAAACAAAGATATGTGTTGTTGGAGTTAGATACACATTTGTCTTATCCTGCAATAATAAAGCACAACGGGAAAAAGTATGTCTATCCAGAAAATGGGGCTTCGGGTAAACTGAATATCTATGAATACGATGAGCTAAAACATCAGCTTGTCAATCCTGTGTGCATTTTGGACGAGGCGGTGGCGGATGCTACTATTATAGAACATCAGGGACGATATTTGATGGTGGCTACAAAATATCCAAAGACACAAGAGGGAGCCTTTTTATATCATTCCGACTCATTGTTTGGCCCTTTTGTTCAGATGTACGAGAAACCAATACAATCGAACCTTAGTTGCTCAAGACCAGGAGGTAATTGGTTGGCTATTGGCAATCAGTTGTTCCGTCCTTCTCAAGATTGCGTGAAAAGATATGGTTCTGCATTGTCGATAATGGAGATTGATATGGAAAGAAGTAACTGGGAAGAAAAGGAGGTAACACACATTTTACCAATGAGTCACAGATACAATTTAGGCTTACATACGATAAACTATTCGGATGGTATTTGTGTTGTGGATGGATATGGATATTATTATTTCTTATTGGGGCGAGTCTACTACTCACCTTTTCTTAGGTCTCTTTTTGAAATCGATAATAAGTAGTTATTATGAAGGCTTATTATTTGGTATTTGTCCTTTCATTTATCATCCAATGGATACTTCCGTCAGCAACTGATAAACAATATAGGTGGAAATTGTTTTTTACATTCCTACCTTTATTTGTGTTTGGTGCAATTAGGGTTGATTTTGGGTTAGACTATCCTGCATACGAACGAATTTATGATGAGATGCATGGATATGAAGAATTTCATCTTGACAGTACAATGCATGCAGAAGTGGGGTATCAGTGGTTGAATCGCATTCTACCATCATTCCGATCTTTGTTGGTGTTGAATGCATTCTTGTTAAGTTTTGCATTGGGTTTTTTTTGTTACCATAATATACCCAAACAGTATCTATTTCTTGCTTTAATACTAATCTATTTGAATCCAGAGAAAAATATTTACGGAAGTTTAGTCGGTATTAGAAATGGCCTTGTTGTAACATCTTTTTTGATTGGATTTGTTCTTGTGCAGAAGCGAAAGATACTTCTTGTTTCTCTGTTGATACTATTGTTATCAACAATTCATAAAAGTTCGGTATTATTTTTACCAGTAGCATATATTGTTGCTCGAAATAAACCTATTACAAGAGTCGAAGTAGTAGGATGGATTGTTGGATTTGTAATATTAACAGCATTAGGAACAAGTGGCATAGTCGATATTGTTGATGTTATTATATCAAATGAATATCTAGATAGATATGAAGGTTACTTAGCCAAAGGTAGTGTAAATGGCATTCTTATGGTATCCTCAAGCTTGGTGTTGTTATTGGTTTTTGTAGTGTTTCTTTTTTACAATCGCAATTGGCTTTCGGAGAGCGACAATTCTATTATTAGAATGGGACTATTATATTTAGTATCAAGTGTTATGGGAACACTCGCTGGTAGGGCGTCTTATTTTTATGATATGTTTTTCATTGCATCTGTAATTAAGATTGTTGCTGATACAAAGATTGCAATGTACTTACGTATAGTATTGTTTTTATTTGTAATAGCAATATGCTATTATTCCATGTTTGTGGTATGGATGGGTAGTGAATGGTGGAATCACGCTACATACTATAGTCTTATTGGTTCATGGTGATTGTGAAAAAAGTTTTGCTATAACAAGTTTGCGACAGGCGGGACTAATAGTTTTTTACAAAAATAGTAGAATAGTGTGGATGCCTCCCTTTGTGTAATTAACGTTTTTTTTGTCATGGCACACCAGGGAATGTATAGGGATCAACAAAACAACTGACATTTTTTGCCAAGAGAGAGTCTTCGCAGATTTGACTTTTTCACGATATGATAATAAGGTTGGTTTAGAAAAAGTGGCAAATGTATTCGCTAAGATGCTTGATAGAATGACTCAACATTTGCTGTTTAATGTTATTAGATTACTCTTCCGTCCTCGTGGTGTGTCCGTGTGCATTCCTTCTCCTAGATTCCAAGGTAATGATATGAATATTGTTTTCACTCCGTACTTTAGTGCAATTATTATACGAAAAACTAGTTTTTTTATTGTGTTTCCACCTATTCATTTGTCGAAATCAACGTTTTCTGTTTATATCTGATTTGTCTTATTTGCAATACTCCCTTTTACGATATTTATCCTTACAAATGAAAAAACAAGTAAACAAGTCTAGACGAGTTCTTTTCATAATACCATCCTTTGCTATAGGTGGAGTCACTTCTAGTTTATATGCGCTAATTGCAAATATAGACCGAAGCAGAATTGGGGTCGAAGTCTTTTGTCGACATCATTTGGGCCCTATGAAAGAGCAATTTGAACGTTCTTGTGATGTACTACCTGAGAACATTTGGTTATCTCTTTATATTGCCGAAGGTGGCGTTATAAAAAAAATTGCATGTATAGTATTGGGGGCAGTTCGTGTAATAATGCGTAAGATAGGTGTTAATATCATCCCTCTTTATTGCCGAATAGGAGGGAATAAGATACGTTCTGCTGAATATGACGCTGTTATCTCATTTCACGAAGGTCTTTCCCCGATCGTTTGCTATTATCCAGCCAAGCACCGTATTGCTTGGATTCATTGTGATTACAGCCGTCAAATAGAGATGACTGGAAAGAACGAGCAAAAAGAATACGCTCGTTTTGATAAGATTGTTTGTGTCTCAGAATATGCCAGAAAAGTGTTTTCAGATATTTATCCCTCTTTAGCGCCAAAAACACTTGCTATACATAATGTTATGGACATCAACGGCATTATTAGAAAAGCTGCTCTATCGGATAATCTTGATGCAAGATTTGACAATTCGGTTTATACTATACTTTCTATGGGCAGATTAGATCCAGTTAAGCAGTTTAGTCTTATACCACAAATTGCTTCACAAATCAAATCGTTGACAACGGTTCCATTCCGATGGTTTATTCTCGGAGGTTCACGAGGTTTTGATGAAGAAGAATTGAAGTTGAAAAATGCTATTGCCCAATTTGATGTCGAGAAAGAAGTGTTCTTGCTAGGTGAAAAGAATAATGTTTATCCGTATTTGGCCAAGTCAAATTTATATGTTTGTACTTCTCAATCAGAGTCATTCCCCTTGGCTATCAATGAAGCCAAAGTTTTGGGTATACCCATCGTGTCAAATGCTTTTTCCAGCATAACTGAATCAATTGAAGATGGTGTGGATGGTTTCATAACTGAAATTGATAAGATGCCACAAATAATTGTGCAAATGATGACTCAGCCAATGGCCTTAAAGAAGGGTTCTATTGATAACACCAATTCATTGTTCGGTTTCTATAATCTTATTGAGAACTAATGAAGAGTATCATCATAGCACATCTGTACAATCCTGGTTCTGCTGCCACCAACCGAATTGCCGCCTATGCCAAAAGCTTTGTTGAATTAGGTAAAGAAGTGATTTTGGTGTTAGGGTGTGGAAAAAAGCTTGCATTACCAACAATACACGGCGTTGAGGTGATTGGAGTTTTGGCTGCCACACATCAACTCATAGGTCTCAAAATGGCAGCGAAGGTGAAAAGCCATTATACAAAAGAAACCGCTATACTTATATACGGATCACCTTTATTGTGTTTGTTTTTGCCTCGTTGGCGTTACAATATTTTCTTTGAGTGTACGGAAGTACCTCTCTATGGGAAATCCAATGGAGTGAGGTTAAGACTCAAAGAAAGTTTTAAGCTTTGCTTGGCAAAACGCGCTACTGGTATGTTTGTAATCTCAAATGCACTAAAAGCATACTTTGTTCAACGAGGTATTAAAAACATTTCTGTAATAAATATGTTTGTTGACGCATCGCGCTTTGATATAAATGCTCCAGAAAACGTTGGAAAACATATTGCCTATTGCGGCACAGTAAGCCCTTACAAGGATGGCGTGGATTGCTTAATAAAAGCGTTCCATCTATTTCGTAAATCACATAAAGATTACACACTCAAAATTATAGGACGTTTTGAGAATGAAAAATCAGAACAAATAGTCCGTGAATTGGTCAAAAGTTTAGGATTAGATAATGCCATTGTATTTACAGGGTTGGTTTCAGCCGATGACATGCCCAAACTTTTGAAAGGAGCATATATGTTGGCTTTGGCTCGCCCAAATAATATGCAGGCTCAATATGGGTTCCCCACCAAACTAGGTGAATATTTGGCCACAGGTAAACCCGTTGTGGTAACAAGGGTGGGTGAGATTGGCGACTTTTTAATAGATGGAATGAATTGTAGGATGGCTGAGCCAAATAATCCTCAGGATTTTGCGGAAAAAATGTCTTGGGTGGCCGAAAATGAAGAAAAAGCTTTGACCTTGGGAGAAAAAGGAAAACAATTAACCAACAAAGAATTTTCTAGTCTTGAACAATGCAAAAAAGCATTGGAATTCATGGAAAAGAGTGTCAAATAACAAATAAACTTCATCAGATGACCATCGCTATCTTAGCATCTTGGAGCCTCGTACAAGCGGACAATGATATTTACATCCCCACAACACATTATTTATATTTGGATTATGTGGCTATGATATATGATAAGGTTTATTTAATTAGCCCGCTTTCTAGAGAGGCATCCGATAAGAAAGGGAAGGGTTTGGACTTTCTAAATGTCGAAGTGGTACCCTTACCTTTCAATGGCAGTTATTTAGGTGCGTTGAAGAATTGGAGAGCCTATAGGAATGCCTTAAAGCAAGTCTGTGATAAAGTGGATGTGGTATATTGTCGAGTGCCTGACCCATTCTCATGGATGCCGGTATTGTTGTTCAAGAAGAAAACTATCATGCACTTTGTGGGGGATACTATTGATGCTACACGGCACAACGAGAAATGGAGTTGGTTGAAGAAGAAGGTGATGGTTGTAGGTTATCTTCCAGATTATTGGCTTACCTTGCGGGCAGCTCAAAGAAGCTGGGTATATACCAATGGGCATCATTTAGCCGATAGATTGAAAAAACGCCATATCTATGCTATTCCTGTTATCTCTTCGACGGTTTCAGAAAAGGACTTACACGATGATTTTAAGACATTGCCGATTGAAAAAGACAATGTGACTATTACCTATATTGGTTATGTCCGTTTTGCAAAAGGAATGAATTGTCTTATGGACTTTTGTAAGCTACTTCGAGATACTGACATTCAGTTCTATTTTCATCTAATAGGTGATGGAGAGATGTTCGCTGATGTAAAAGTTTTTTTAGACAAAGAAAACCTTACAGAAAAGGTAACTATGCACGGTCACATTGACAATAAAGATGAGATGAACAGGATTCTTAGAAATTCAGACCTCTTTTTTTTCCCATCATTGTCTGAAGGCTCTCCGCGAGTGGTGATAGAAGCGATGTCCCAAGGCGTTCCAGTGCTTTCTACTCCAGTTGGTTCCCTTCCGAGTACATTCAATGATAGAGAAACGATCCGATTCTTTGGTTTTAATGATGCAGAAAAAGCTGTGACAATCGTTAAAGAGTATTTGGCAAACCCATCTCTTTTTGAGACTCAACGGCAAAAAGCCTATCAAATGGTAGTCGAGCATTTTACTATTGAGAAATTTCTTTCAAAAGTTTTCAGTTATGAAGCATAAACTACTGCTGGTTTATTCATGGTTGGTTAGAGTATTGTTCTTTTTCTTGCCCGATATTCCAATTATTATGCGGTTTAGAGGATGGCTATATGGTTTAGGAATGCCGCATCGAGGCAAAAACTTTCAAGTAGCACATTCCGTTATCCTTAATACTATAGAAATGGTATCAGTAGGAGAAAATATCTATATCGCTAATTTTTGTTCAATAATTGCCAATGGAAATATCACTATAGGCGATAACACCTTGTTCGGCCCAGGAGTAGTGATCTCGTCTGGGAACCATAGATTCGAGAACGGACATTTCAGTAAACAATCAGACAAAAAAAGTGTGGTAATAGGAAAAAATAGTTGGGTGACTGCAAATTGTACAATTGTTGGCGGTGCTGTTTTGCCAGAGTGTAGCATTTTGGCCGCCAATTCGGTTTTAACTAGCAAGCTCGAAGAATCCCTATCAGGTTGTATTTATGGAGGGACACCTGCAAAACTTATCAAGAAGTTATAATAGATGCTTACCATTATCTGCCCCATCTACAACGAGGAGAAGTACATCTCCCGTTGTATAGAGTCCATTATGGCTCAGGACTATCCCAAAGACGATTTGGAAGTCCTCTTTGTGGACGGCATGAGCACCGACCGTACAAGGGAAATCATTGCCTCATATCTGCCGCAATGCCCATACTTGCGTGTGCTCGACAATCTGCACAAGATTGTGCCCTACGCCATGAACAAAGGCATCAGCGAGGCCAAGGGCGACATCATCATGCGCATCGATGCCCACACCTTTTATGAACCCAACTATTGCTCGGCCATCGTCAAGCAGCTGAAGGAACTGGATGCCGAAAATGTAGGCTGCGTGTGCAAGACGGATGTGCTTAACAAGACACCCAAGACCTTGGCCATCCGCGAGGTACTGAGCAATAAGTTCGGCGTAGGCAACTCGGCTTTCCGCACAGGCATCGACGGAGTGAAAGAAGTGGATACAGTGCCATTCGGATGTTGGCCTAGACGTGTGTTTGAGAAATACGGCCAATACGATGTGAGGTTGGTGCGCAACCAAGACATAGAGCTGAGCAAGCGCATCATCAACGGCGGTGGCAAAATCTATATCATCCCCGACACCTTCTGCACCTATCTTGCACGTGAGACCTTTACTGGGTTGGCAAAGAACAACTTTGGCAATGGCAAATGGAACATTCTCACAGTGTATTACACCAAACAGATGAAGTCGTTGTCGCTGCGACATTTTATTCCTCTGCTGTTTGTCTTGGGTGTTATCCTGCCGGCTTTTGTCGGCATCTTCTGGCATCTGGCTTTGCTGCTTTCCGCTTTGGTATTGCTGGCCTATCTGTTGGCTTTGGGAACAATAAGCGCCAAATTGGCCATCACGAAGAAGTTGAATTTCTTATATCTCCTCTGGAGTTTTATTACGTTACATTGTAGCTACGGATGGGGCTCGCTAATAGGGATTCTTTCATTGCCTTTTACAAAACGATAATAACCCATGTTCCTCAAATACCTTTTTGACCGAATCGTATCCTTTATCGGACTTGTCGTTCTTTCTCCGATAATGCTTATAGTGGCCATCCTCATCCGCATCAAGATGCCAGGAGGCCCAGTGTCGTTTAAGCAGAAACGTGTAGGTAAGGATGGCAAACTCTTCACTATGGTGAAATTCCGATCAATGACAGTTGGTCACGGAGGCTCTTCAGTTAGTGTGGCTGGCGAAAACAGGATTACCCCCTTAGGTGCTAAACTACGAAAATATAAATTGGATGAATTGCCTGAGTTGTGGAATGTGATGAAGGGAGATATGAGTTTTGTGGGGCCCCGTCCGGATGTGCCAGGTTATGCTGACCAATTGAAAGGAGAAGAACGGGAGGTGTTAAAACTGCGTCCTGGTATTACTGGACCGGCATCATTGAAATACCGAAACGAAGAAGAGGTCCTTGCTACAGTTGATAACCCTCAGGAATATAATGATACCATCATATTCCCAGATAAGGTACGGATCAACCGTTATTATCTACATCATTATTCTTTTTGGATGGATATTAAGATGATTTTTGCAACTGTTTTAGGTCGTCATATCAAGTATGATGAAGAAGTTATCTGAAATACATAATCTTGAATTATTCTTTCATTTGCTTGGCGTTGGCCTGAATTGTGCGCAACTTGATACCGATAGAGTTAAAAAACTGAATGATGGGGATTGGGAAGCTCTATTTTCGCTAGCGAATTATCATGAGGTTGCGGCATTGTTATTTGATGCTATTGTAAAGGATTCAACAACAACTGTTCCAATAGATGTGCGACTGAAGTTTCTTGGTATGCAAGAAATTGCAGAGCAGTCGTATCAGCATCATTTGAATACGTTGGCTGAATTGTTGGATTTTTTTGATAATCACAATATTCCAACAATGGTGATCAAGGGACTTTCATTAGCTCAGTACTATCCAATCCCGGCACATCGTAAATGTGGTGATATTGACATATATCAATTCGGAAAACAACAGCAGGCTGACAAACTTTTTTCGCAACTATTTGGTATAGAAATAAAGAACAATATTGTCGGTCATCATACGAATTATCAGTATAAAGGTATTAGTATAGAGAATCATTATCATTTTGTTACAACATATTATGGTGGGAAATCACTAGAATTAGAGGATTTGTTGGAGAATGAGGCTAATGATTCTGTCCTATCCGAGATAAAACAGCAGAATGTATTCTTTCCATCACCTACCTTAAACGCCATATTTTTACCATATCACATGGCAGTGCATTTCCGTGAAGAGAGGGTGTCAATGAGGCAGATAATCGATTGGATGATGTTTCTGAAAACAGAATATGATAATGTGGACTGGACGAAGGTTTATGAAATATATAGGAAATACAACCTAGGTATATTTGTGAATGCCATAAATGGTATCCTAATAAATTATTTCAACATGCCGGAGAAATATGCATATCATTATACACGTAATAAGAAATTGGAAATGCAGATACTAAACGACATGATAGAGAAAAAAGGAAACGGGAGAGATAGTGGATTATGGGATGGTATAATGCATGAGTGGAAGCAGTATATTGGATCTGGTTGGAAGTTTCGTCTATTTGGAAAGATCGGTTTTTTTGAATTGGTGAAAAAAGTATGGAACTTCCTCAATCATCGTGAGGATTTTAAAGAGAGAATAGTATTTGTACCAAACATAAAAGATTGATTAGGTGTTCTACATCGAAATAGGAAATGTAATGCATTATGGTATATAGATTGTTCTCCTACGACACAGATAACAGCTTTTTTAATGTTATTTGTGGCTTCTTGAATGCGGATAAGAAGAAACCGTCACAACCAGAAGAATGGTATCGTTGGCGTTTTGAACAAAACCCATCGGGCAAGGCTATTATTGTTTATGCTGTTGATGAAGTACGTCTTGTCGCCTGTATGGTGGTGGAGTTAGTTTCTATAATGTGTGATGGGAAGAAGTATCTATGCGGATATGTAAGCAACTTGGTAGTAGAAGATGGATATGAGCTGTCAGTAATTGTGCCAGAATTAATTGCAATGGCTGAGAGTGAGGCAAAAAATCAAGGAGTGGATATTCTTTATGCGTTCGGATGTGAAATGGACCTATTTAAGGGTGTGGAAGTTGACTGGAACTACGGTACCGAAATTATTCATTATGATATCCAGCAGGTTAAGATATTTCCTTCCCCATTCCATATACCAGAATTAAAGAATGATTTCATCCCAAATACCGCTGAGGCTTATCATCCCGATGGGATTGATTTGAATCAAATAGGGGATTTGTCTGATTATTGTAATGAGGTTGTTAAACCTGTATTGACACAAGAGTTCTTGAATTGGCACTTTTCATTTACAGATAGGAATTATGTAATAGTTGACAATGATAATGTTGTAGCAATAGCAGTTTTTGGACATAGAGGTATTGTAAAGGAGGCGCATCTTCTTATGATGGACTCAAAGAAGGATGGTATTCATCCTCGTCAGTATCAGAAATCAGTAGTGGATATAATTCGTGAGGAAGTGAATCCGGATGTAATTAGTTGCATTGAGGAGGAAGACCTATTAACTATGAAGGGCATAATCAAAGAGTCTACCAGTTTAAAGTATGGGTATAAGGCTCTAAAAGCAGGATGTGGTGAAGTGGGGAAGATGGCTGTGATTATTCGGAGATGGATGTAGTTTTGTTTAATGTAAAAAGATAAATATGTCAATTTTTAAAGATAAGACACTTATGATTACCGGAGGAACAGGTTCCTTTGGTAATGCAGTATTAAAACGTTTTCTCCGTACGGATATCGGGGAGATACGTATCTTCTCCCGTGATGAGAAGAAGCAGGATGATATGCGCCATGAGTATCAGGTGAAATATCCTGATGTAGCGCATAAAATCAAATTTTATATTGGCGATGTGCGTTCGTTGGAGAGTTGCCGCTCCGCTATGCCAGGGACGGACTATATCTTCCATGCTGCAGCTTTGAAACAGGTGCCGTCTTGTGAATTCTTCCCGATGGAGGCGGTTCGTACCAACGTCATCGGCACGGACAACGTCCTCACTGCCGCTATCGAGAGTGGGGTGAAGTCTGTCATCTGTCTGTCGACGGATAAGGCTGCTTACCCCATTAATGCCATGGGTATCACCAAGGCTATCGAGGAGAAGGTGGCGGTAGCAAAGAGCCGCTATAGCGGGAAGACGAAGATTTGCTGTACCCGCTACGGTAATGTGATGTGCTCTCGTGGGTCGGTGATTCCGCTGTGGATTGACCAGATTCGTAGTGGAAATCCTATCACGCTGACGGAGCCTTCCATGACGCGTTTCATTATGTCGCTTGACGAGGCGGTGGATTTGGTTCTTTTCGCTTTTGAGCATGGCGAGAATGGTGATATTCTGGTGCAGAAGGCACCGGCATGTACTATCCAGACGCAGGCGGAGGCAGTATGTGAACTTTTTGGAGGCAAAAAGGAGGAAATTCGCGTTATCGGTATCCGCCATGGAGAGAAGATGTATGAGACGCTTCTGACTAAGGAGGAATGTGCCAAAGCAGTGGATTTAGGAAATTTCTATCGCGTGCCGGCAGATAACCGTGACTTGAATTATGATAAGTTTTTCAGAGAGGGGGATACTCAGCGGGTTACTATCGAGGAGTTTAATTCGAATAACACGAGAAGACTGAATCTGGAGGAAACGAAGGCGAAGATTGCTTCGCTAGAGTATATACAGAATGAACTGAGTGGAGTGGGGAATAACGTTAAGTAATAGTTGAAAGTTGATAGTTGAAAGTTTAAAGTCAGTTCTATAGTTTAGAGTATAGTAGTTCGTGGGAATATGATGGAATTCTGAATTATTGATAGTTGAAAGTCTAAAGTAGTTTATAGCATGGAAGTCTTTGGGTATAGGAAGTTGATAGCTTATCAGAAAGCCAAAGAAGTTGTAAAGAGAACGTATAAGCTATTGAAGAGATTTCCTGCTGAAGAACGGTATGCTATGTGCGACCAGTTAAGGCGTGCTTCTGTATCTATTACTTCCAATATTGCAGAAGGTGTAAATCGTTATTCGGTAAAAGAGAAGGCTCATTTCATAGAAATGGCTTACGGTTCATTAATGGAGGTTTCTTCGCAAATAGAGATTGCAGAAGATATAGGCTACATTACGACAGAAGACCGAATTAATATGGATGAGTTAATTAGAGAGGAAGCAAGACTTTTATCGGGTCTGCAAAACTCCTATAAACTTTCGACTGATTAAACAACTATAAACATTACACTATAAATATTACACTTTATAAATGAATGAGTTTAAGAATAATGGGAAGTTAAAACTTCTCATCATCGTGGGAACTAGACCCGAAATTATCCGTCTGGCGGCGGTGATTAACAAGTGTAGAAAATATTTTGACTGCTTGTTGGCTCATACGGGTCAGAATTACGACTATAATTTGAATGGGGTCTTTTTCAAGGACCTTAAATTGGATGCTCCAGATGTGTATATGGACGCAGTTGGGAATGACCTAGGTGAGACTATGGGTAATATCATTGCCAAGAGTTACCAGCTGATGGCTGAAGTACAACCTGATGCAGTGTTGGTGTTGGGTGATACTAATTCGTGTCTGAGTGTTATCGGTGCTAAGCGTCTGCACATCCCCATTTTCCACATGGAGGCAGGTAATCGTTGTAAGGATGAGTGTCTGCCAGAGGAGACAAACCGTCGCATCGTAGATATCATTAGCGATGTAAATATGGCTTATTCGGAACATGCACGTCGCTATCTTGCCGATTGTGGGCTACCGAAAGAGCGTACCTATGTCACGGGCTCTCCTATGGCTGAGGTACTGCATCAGAATCTTGCTGAGATTGAAGCATCAGATATCCATCAACGGCTCGGACTGGAGAAAGGTAGGTATATCCTTCTTTCAGCTCATAGAGAAGAAAATATCGACACGGAGAAGAATTTCCTCTCACTCTTTACGGCAATTAACAAGATGGCGGAGAAGTATGATATGCCGATCCTTTACAGTTGTCATCCCCGTAGTCGCAAACGTCTGGAAGCTTCGGGATTTAAACTGGATTCGCGTGTGATTCAGCATGAACCACTTGGATTTCATGACTATAACTGTCTTCAGATGAATGCTTACGCTGTGGTAAGCGATAGCGGTACTTTGCCAGAGGAGTCATCGTTCTTCACTAGTGTAGGACATCCATTCCCGGCCATCTGTATTCGTACTAGTACGGAGCGTCCTGAAGCTTTGGACAAGGGATGCTTCTTCATTGCTGGTATTGATGAGAAATCCTTGCTGCAGGCGGTAGAGTGTGCTGTGGAGATGAATAACAACCACGATGACGGCATACCTGTGCCTGACTATGTGGACGAGAACGTCAGTACTAAGGTTGTCAAGATAATTCAATCTTATACTGGAATTGTCAATCGCATGGTATGGCGCAAAGAGGTATAGTTTATATTCTTCTGTGCGGTAATGGTGAGTATTATGTAGGGAGCACAGGAAACCTTGACAGACGACTTCACGAACACGAGAGTGGTAGAGGATGTAATTTCACGTCTGCTCATCTTCCCGTGAGGCTCGTATACACAGAAGAATATGCTACTATAGAAGAAGCATACAGGCGAGAGCAACAATTACATGGTTGGAGTAGGGCTAAGAAAGAAGCTCTCATATGTGGTGATATAGAACTATTGAAGCAATTAAGTAAGAAAAAGAACTAATTCTGTGCCTGATGGGTCCTGAGCTTGTCGAAGGAATGTGGATGTGGTTCGATAGACTCACCATCCAAATGTGTCAACGAAAGTGGTGAAGATTATCCAGAGCTACGTGGGGGTGGTGAATAAGATGGTCTGGCGTAAGTTCTGATTTTTGGATATATGGATAGTTGAAAGTTGATAGTTGAAAGTTTAAAGTCAGTTTTAAAGTTTAGAGTTTGGAAGTATATATTGTATATGAGGGAATTCTGATTTTGATAGTTAATAGTTTAAAGGTGATAGTTTAAAGTCAGTCTTTAAGTATGGAGGTTTTTGGGTATAGGAAGTTGATAACTTATCAGAAAGCCAAGGAAGTGGTAAAGAGAACGTATAAGCTATTGAAGAAATTTCCTGCTGAAGAACGGTATGCTATGTGCGATCAGTTGCGACGTGCTTCGGTTTCTATTACCTCCAATATTGCAGAAGGTATAAATCGTTATTCGGTAAAGGAGAAGGCTCATTTCATAGAAATGGCCTATGGGTCTTTGATGGAAGTATCCTCTCAGCTTGAAATAGCAGAAGATCTTAGATATATTACCACTGAAGACCGTATGAGTATGGATGAGCTTATTAAAGAAGTTGCACGCCTGCTTTCAGGACTACAGAATTCGTATAAACCCTCAACAGATTAAACTTTAAACTTTTAAAGCAACTCTAAACTTTCAACTCTTAACAATAAACTTTATTTATTATGCGTATATTAGTGACGGGGGCGAAGGGGTTTGTTGGGAAGAACCTTTGTGCTCAATTGAACAATATTAAGGAAGGGAAGGATAAGACCCATCCGGAGTTGTCGATAGAGTCGGTGTATGAGTATGACATCGATAGTACTGTGGAGGAATTGGATACTTATTGCAAAGATTGTGATTTTGTATTCAATTTGGCGGGTGTAAACAGACCGCAGAATCAGGATGAGTTCATGCAGGGTAATTTTGGCTTTGCTAGTACATTGTTGGATACGCTGAAGAAGCATGGCAACAGTTGCCCGGTGATGCTTAGCAGTTCTCAGCAGGCCTCACTTACAGGGCGTTTTGGGAATAGCGAGTATGGTCGGAGCAAGAAGGCTGGGGAAGACTTATTTCTTGATTATAGCAAGTACACAGGTGCAGAGGTAAAGATATACCGTTTCCCCAATCTGTTTGGAAAATGGTGCCGCCCTAACTATAATAGCGCAGTGGCAACATTCTGTAATGCTATCGCAAACGATTTGCCGTATACCGTTAATGACCCTTCGGTGGAGTTGGAACTGCTTTATATCGACGACCTCGTTGGTGAGATGATTGCCTGTCTTGAAGGTCGGGAGCATCATTGTGAGTTTGATGGGTTGGAGGTTGTGGGTGTCACGCAGAACTCGCCGAATGCGCAGAATTTGGGTCGGTATTGTTGCTGTCCGATTACGCATAAGGTTACTTTGGGTGCTATTGTACAGTTACTGCAACAATTTGCTGAGCAGCCGAAGACTCTTACTATTCCGGAGATTCCTGCGGGTTCATTTGCAAAGAAGCTTTATAGTACATATCTTTCGTATCTGCCGAAGGAGAAAGTGGCATTTCCATTGAAGACGAATGTCGACAATCGGGGCTCCTTTACGGAGTTGGTACATACACTTAATTGTGGACAAGTTTCTATCAATATTAGCAAGCCGGGTATAACCAAAGGGCAACATTGGCACAATACCAAATGGGAGTTCTTTATTGTCGTATCAGGTCATGGACTGATTCAGGAAAGACGGATTGATTCGGATGAGGTGATTGAGTTTGAGGTTTCGGGTGACAATATTCAATGTGTCCACATGTTGCCAGGATATACACATAATATTATCAATTTGAGTGATACGGAGAATCTGGTGACGGTTATGTACTGTAACGAAATATTTAATCCGGAGAAGCCGGATACATATTTCCTCCCAGTACAGTAAAAGTTGATATGAGGGTTTTTTAAAGGTATTTTAAAACGGGGTATTCTCCGCTTCTCTATCGAAAGCCAAGAGCAATTGGCTTTCTTCATGTACTGTAATGAGAATTTTGATACCAATCGACCCGATACATTTTCCCTCCCAGTGTAAAAATTGGTTGACTATGAATCAATCGGAAGAGGTATTTTTTTACTGATAAGAATAGCGTTGCTCGTATATTGATGCAAAGAAACCGTTAGTGCATAGTTTAAGCTCTTCTAAGAACAATCGATGATAATGTCATTATTTGGGGTGATTTTGAATTAATAAGGGGATATGTTGCAATGGTAATTGATAGTGCTTTATTAGATTATATCTCTGATCGTGCGAAGGGGAACCCTCGTCTTCGTCAGAATTATGACCTTAGGAATAGTGCCGAGGATAAGAGTCAGAGAATGCTTAATGCGCTGGAGCCGGATACTATGATGCCAATCCATCGTCACCGTTATTCGTCTGAGACGGTGGTATTATTGAAAGGTAGTATAAGGCAGAATTTCTATTCTATTGAATACGAAGGGGCAAAGCAAATATCTGTGTTGACAGACAGTTGGTTGTTGGAAGCAGGAGGTGAGTGCGTTGGTTGTAATATTCCAGCAGGTCAGTGGCACAACTTAGATTGCCTTGAATCGGGTACAATCATATTTGAGGCCAAAGATGGTGCGTGGGCATCATTAGAGGAATGTGATGTATTGAATGCATCAAATTAAGAAACGGAATCAACAGAATAATATAGTTATTATGACGAAACGAAATAGAATCTATCTTTGTTTGGCTCACATGTCGGAGAACGGCATGGAGCAGAAATATGTGAAAGAGGCATTTGATACCAATTGGGTAGTGCCTCTAGGTCCTAATGTGAATGGGTTTGAGACTGATCTTGAACAGTTTGTGGGTCAAGGGAAAAGGGTTGTTGCATTGTCTTCAGGTACAGCTGCGGTACACCTGGCTCTTATCGCCTGTGGAGTGAAACCGGGAGATGAGGTTTTGGTTCAGAGTTTTACGTTTTGTGCCTCGTCACATCCAATCACCTATTTGGGCGCAACCCCTATCTTTATCGACTCGGAGAAGGATACATGGAATATGGATCCCGAACTGCTTGAGCAGGCAATTATTGATAGAAAACAAAAGACTGGGAACTATCCGAAGGCCATCGTGCCGGTAGCATTGTATGGCATGCCATACAATATTACCCAAATCATGGGAATTGCTAAAAAGTATGGTATTCCTGTGATTGAAGATGCCGCAGAAGGCTTTGGCTCACGCATTAACGGTCAGGTACTTGGTACCTTTGGTAGGTATGGGGTTCTTTCCTTTAATGGGAACAAAATGATTACCACAAGTGGTGGTGGTGCTTTGATTTGTCCGGACAAGGAGTCGGCAGACAAGATTATGTGGTATGCCACACAGGCCCGTGAGGCTTATCCATATTATCAGCATGAGGCTATCGGATACAATTACCGTATGAGCAACATCTGTGCTGGAATTGGTCGAGGTCAGATGACGGTTGTGGAGGACCATATACGTCACCATAAGCATGTGCAGCAGATGTACGAGAATCTGTTGGCAGGAGTGGAGGGAGTATCCATACATAAGGCTTCAAGGGATGAATATGATTCCAATTATTGGCTTTGCACAATGTGCATAGACCCGGACCTGCATATCAAAGGACAGGAAAATGCATATAAGAATGTGATTACAGGAGCTGTGGGAGGTGCTGCAGGAGTGATTCATGCGGTGGAGTCTGCCACCACGGATTGTCAGCCAAATGACAATGTGGAGGCATTGCGTATGTATCTTGATGCAGCACAGATTGAGGCACGCCCTCTATGGAAGCCGATGCACAAGCAACCTGTATATAATAATTGCCCAGCCTACGAGAACGGTGTGAGCGAATCGTTGTTTAAGGTGGGAATGTGTCTTCCTGCAGGTCCATATGTTACAGATGACGATGTAAGATATATAGTGGATTGCATTAGGAATGCGATTATTCGATAACGCTATATATGCACTATTTAGATAATGAATGACCATCATAATCCTCATGTTGTTCCAGACAAATTGTTATTGACCGAGATAATGCTCGAATTTGTTCGGTCTGCGGAATCAATCTCAGGATGCTGAGATTGATTGGGACAAACTGATGGATATCTCTACTGAACAGGGGCTTATTGCTTGGGTATGGGATGGTATTTGTTGGTTGCCGCAAGAACAGCAGCCACCTCGTCAGCATCGCATCAACTGGGGACTTTCGGCTCAGGAAATTTGGGAACGATATACTCATCAGAAAGAGGTTTTGGCTGAGATGTTGGAGGTTTGCAAGCAGAATGATATGCGCTTGCTGTTGATGAAGGGAATAGGTCTGTCCGAATTGTTCCCGAAGCCTCAGTCTAGACCCTCCGGAGATATTGATATTTTCCTATTTGATGATTTCGAAAAAGGGAATAGTCTTTTCTCAGATCGAGAGTGTCCGGAGACAGAATTGCATACTAGTTTTACCTATAAGGGGATTGAAATTGAAAATCATAAGATTTTTGTATATAACAATTCCAAGGTGAAAGGTCTTGTCGGTGAGTATGTCTTTAATCATGTGAATGATGCAATAAAAACAGATGCCGGCTATTACATATTGCCACCTTTGCCAAATCTTGCTTATCTGTTAATGCATGCACTGAACCATGTAAATTACAAGTCGGAAGATACGATACTCTCTATACGGAATATTCTTGATTTGGGCGTGTTTGTCCGTTATTATAAAGAACAACTTCCCCCAAATGATGTTTATCAAACGCTGAAGAAGTTAAAGCTCGACAAATCATTTGAATTGATAGTATATTTGTCAGAATGGCTTCTTGGTATTGAATTCAATGAGTATCATATAGGACTTGTCAAACAAAAGGATGTTGTAGCAATACGCAGTTTATTCCTCAAGAAAGGTTTTTCTGTACCAATTGTGAATCGTAGGACTTTATGGCAGTATAGTTGTGCGTTGTGGAAGAGGTATAGGGTGCTAAAGCCAATTTCAAAGTATATACCGAAGAAGCCTAAATGTGGATTGCTTCGTGTCACAGTTCATCGGCAGAATTCCGTTCTAATTCGTCGATTGTTTAATTTGTCTGAAGAATGTACGATTAGGGATGGGATGGATTTAAAATGAAGTTTATCAGAACGACCAGATAGAAGTTGAGACACATCAAGTGGAGATACAAAGAAAGGTTCCGAAAGGAACCTTTTTTTGTCCACTAATCCATCATAAAAAAAAGAGAGTGCTCACGCACTCTCTTTTTTATTATGATGGATTAGACAGAATCTTACTGAAGGTCTTTGACCAAGCGGACGAAGCCACCGATACGCTTGTCGGCAGCGGGCTCGATGCTGTAACCGGTGGGGGTGACAATAAGAGCTGGAGCGGTGTTCTCGTCTGCGGTGTTCACGTCGTCGGTGTTCAGCCAGAAGTAGCTGTTGGTGCCATTCTCAGTGAGACGGGTTGCCCATCTGCCACTAGCCTTGCGGTAGTTCTTAGCAACGAAGAAGACGCAGCCAGCAATTTCAACTTCGTTCCACCGAGCCTTGGTGAGGGTGCAGCCATTGTAGAGGAACGAGGGGACGATATATCCGTCGGGAACGAGGAGCATACCAGTCTCGTTGACGAAGTCCAAGGTGACCATCATAGGATTGTGGTTGGCAAGGAGGTTGGTCATCTCAGTCTCGGTGAGGGTACGCCAGCCGCTGTTGTTGCCACTGCCGTTAATGTTGTTGTTACCCCACTCGTCAGTACCTGCGAGAGTTGTAGCAGTGCAGTAAGCATACTCTTTGTTGACGGGCCATACCAGGACGTTGTTACCGACGTAGCCATTGGTGCGATAGCCTCTGTAGTAGTAACCATTGGCACCCCATGCGAAGAGATCGCGGTCGTAAGGAATGTTATAGTCCTTGTTCTGCTTGATACCGCGGAAGTCCCACTGGTTGCTGGCGAACTGCCAGTACTGCCACTGAGCGGCAATGTATTCGAGGTTACCCTTCGAGAATTCGACCCACACAGGAGCACCAGTGGTACCCACATTGTAGCGGGCACTGGGGGTAGCGGTGAGAGCATCGAGGTCAACATTGATAACGTTGTAACGCGAACGGTTGAGGGTGAGGTTAGCATCGGCATTGACGCGCTTCTCGTATTTGTTACCGTTGGCATAGAAAGTCATGATGAAAGTAGTGTAGGTCTGGGCCGGAAGGTACATCTCAACCTGCTGAGCAATGCTGGTGGTCTGGAAAGGAGTGTCGAATTTCAGAGTGGTGGTCTTGGTACCATGAGACTGAACGTCTGCACCCATTGACTTGTAGGTCAAAGGAGAAGTGAGGTTGTTCATGTTGATGGTGAAGATACCATTGAGGTACTTGTCGGTAGTGACGCTGATGCTGTCGATAGCAACGCTACCCGTAATGTTGAATCTCACCAGAGCGCAGAGGTTCTTCCACATGAAGTTGTTGACATCGCCTTTAGCGTACAGAGGAGCGTGGTCTAGTTCGCCAGCGATAGTGTTCTGTTCCTTGGGCAGGTTGGCCTCGTCATTGCGGTAGTTGCGGACAATAGTAGTAGGATACAGACCGACAAGAGGAGCATTGTTGGCATCGAAATTGCCGTTCATGTTTCTGTTGAAAGTGAGGGAAAGAACAAGACCGTCAGTAGTGGTGCCAACATATTTGGCAACACCGTTTCTGCTATCGATGATGTAGACAGCGTCGCCATTATCCCAGTATGTGGCGTCGCCAACAACGTGGGTTTTAATATTGTTCATCACCTCGGTGTCCTCAAAGGCCATCTGGAGGTCGGGGGCATAGGTTGCCTCTTCCTTGTTGCAGGAAGTCATTGTCATTGCCACGGCGGCAAAGGCAAGGATAGACATGAAAATTTTCTTCATAATACTTAGATTTAATGTTACTTACTTTTGCTTGTTCAAAAGGGGGGTGCCAGACAGGAACCAGATTTCTCAATCGTGGAATCCTAACTCTGGAACTCCCCCTTAACGTGCCTCTAATGATTAATCGAACATGTTAGGATCAACCACTTCACTTCCGCTGGTACCACCTTGGGTGTTGGGATCCCAAACTTCAATACCACCAGGCATATTAGTGTGGGGGTCAACGGGAGTGCTACCACCACTAGTCTGGAAACCCTTCTCAACGCGAGCGTTCAGAATCTCAACCATCGGAGACATGTAATTTTTCTTGTTCATTTCTTTCATTTCCTTTTTTTGATAATAGTTTTTTTGTTGATAATAAAGTTAATTTTCACTCGAAGAAATTGGATCACAATGTGATGCACACACATGCTGTCCAATTATTTCTGATGCAAAGATACGAACATTTTTTTGTTCAACAAATTATTTCTGCCTTTTTTTGATTTTTTTTGATTATTTTCTGTCCACCATGTCGATTATCTCAAATTTTATTGTGGATATACCATAATATTAGAGCTTGTTTTCAATGATAAGGGAATGTTATTACCATCTCTTTCTAGAGCGTTTTCAATGGTGGTTGAATGTACGGAAAACTTTTTTATTGGTGATGTGAAATAAATAGTTCTTGAGTGCGTTATTACTTAAGATTTGTTATCGAATTTATATTGAATCAATAATTTCTATTGTAAATGAATGTAAAGTCTATCTTGAAAAGCAACTGGTTCAAAGTGCTCCTGCTTCTGCTGGTGTTTGTTGTCATTGTGTATATTGCCAGCATATTGTTTGCCTGTGGATTGGGCTTTAAGAAACGTACAATCATCTTGCGTTTGATCTATATGATTGCATCTGTCGCGTGGGTGGTGTTCACCGTGCGCTGGCTCTGCCTTAGGTTTGATTTTGCTGGTCTATGGCGAGGCATGATGAACGACCATTACAGCCATCAGGAGGACTTTATGCTTAAGATTCATCGCGACTATCAGGAACTGGTGTCACATTATCCCCTGGCCATAGCCGAGTATGAGTCGCACTGCTGGAAGCAGAACCCTCGTCCTTCCACTCCGGAGATAATGGAGTCGGCGTTGGCGATAAGTGAATTAGAGTGGATTGAACGAGAGAAGCGTGCCCGTGAGAAGATGAAAGAAAAACGCAACAAGAAATGAGGAAGAAGGTCTTTGTCAGCGGCTGTTATGACCTGCTGCACAGCGGGCATGTCGAGTTCTTTCGTCAGGCGGCGGAATATGGCGACTTGTATGTGGGTATCGGGTCCGACGAGACAATCCTGCACTACAAGAACCATAAGACCCTCTATCCCGAACAGGAACGTCTCTTCATGGTGAAGGCCATCCGCTACGTAAAGGATGCCTTTATCAACCAAGGTAGTGGAATATTGGATTTTGTCCCGACACTCGACATTGTGAAGCCCGACATCCTTTTGGTGAATAGCGACGGCGATTCGGATGTCAAACGTCGGCTTTGTCAAGAGCGTGGCATGGAGTATATTGTGCTAGAGCGCACTCCCCACCAAGGTCTGACAGGCAGGTCTTCAACCGACTTGAAAGCGCAAACGTGCCAGCTGCCAACCCGATTGGACCTTGCCGGCACGTGGATTGACCAACCATACGTGAGTTGCTATGCGCCGGGCTGGGCAATCACTATCTCGCTGATGCCGACCTTTGAAATACGCGAACGCTGCGGGCTCTCCACCTCCACGCGCAACCAGATTAAGCGCATCTGGCCCTATCAGTTGCCCAAGATGGATGCCGAGATGCTGGCGCGGTTGGTGTTCTGTTTTGAGAACAGCCCTGAACGCGAGGATGGCATCATCAGTGGGGCACAGGACGCCATCGGCATTTGTGTCCCAGGCCTTTGCCGCCATTATTACGACAACCATTTCTGGCCGGAGAAGATAGAGACATGCTATGATGAGCAGGTGCTTTCGTGGTTGGAGCAGCACTTGGTAATGGTGTCGATGCCTCCACGCTGTCCCGACTGCAATGTGTTGGAAGGGATGGATATTACCGAACCCAAGGTGAAAAATCTGACGCGTGCTGCCGAGGATTGTTGGAATGCCATCTTAGCACGCGATCTGCATGCCTTTGCTAAAGCCTACAGGGCGTCATTTGATGCGCAGACGGCCCTCTTCCCAGCCATGATACAAGGGGGGGTACAGGATTATATCGACAGGTATTCTACCCTGCCCAATGTGCTGGCGTGGAAAATGCCTGGTGCCGGCGGTGGTGGCTATTTGGCAATGGTAGTAGAGGATGCAGAGAGATTCTGCTTCGAACACCCGGAGGCAATTAGGTTGGTGATACGAAGGAAGGGAGAACTCTAACCCGCCACCGTCATCGTGACCCTATATTAGGCAGGAGTTGGGACGCAGTTGATTTGACTAAATATAATATTATGAATACCAATAATACTATACCTCGTTCTTTTTTAAGGCCTTTTGTGCTGGTCACGCTTCTGTTCTTGCTTTGGGGGCTCGCAAATAATATGACCGACACCCTGTTGTCGGCCTTCAAGAAGATTATGTCAATGAGCGATACACAGACATCGCTTATCCAGTTTGCCTTCTATGGCGCGTACTTCTGTTTGGCCCTGCCTGCCGCACTCTTCATCCGCAAGCACAGCTATAAGAGCGGTGTGGTGCTGGGGCTTTGTCTCTATGCTGGTGGAGCCATACTCTTTATGCCTGCCGCCAAGACGGCAAGCTACGCTTTCTATCTGATAGCCATCTATATCATGGCTGGCGGATGCTCGGTGCTGGAGACCACCGCAAATCCCTATATCCTCTCAATGGGTCCGATAGAGACCGCCACCCGTCGCCTCAACATAGCACAGGCATTCAACCCCATCGGATCCATTTTGGGCATTCTGCTGAGCAAGGTGTTCATCTTAAAAGACATTTCGCTCTATTCCATTTCGGGTACCTATATGACTTTGGGTCTTGTCCTATTGGGCATACTGATAATTATGTTGTTGGTGAAGATGCCTGAAGGTCGGGACGATGATGGGGTGAGCGTCAGTGGTGGTTCGGTCTCCGCTACGATGCGTCGTCTTTGGGCCAACAAACGCTATCGCCACGGTGTGGTGGCGCAGTTCTTCTATGTGGGGGCGCAGATTGGCGTGTGGAGTTTTACCATCCGCATCGTGATGCAGGAGTTGGGCGTGGTCGAGGCCGAAGCTGCCAATGTCTATCTTGTCGCCATTATCGGCTTCTGTGCGTCGAGGTTCCTCTACACCTGGCTGATGCGTTTCTTTGCACCGTCTAAGTTGTTACTCTTCGGCTCGGTCATGTCGTTTGTGAGTGCCTTGGTAGTGGTTTTTGCCGCGGGCACTGGCTGGCTCCTCGTCACATTCCTAGTTCTCGTCAGCGTCTTTATGAGTCTGATGTTTCCCACCATATATGGCTTGGCGTTGGAGAATGTCGAACGTTCAGAATGTGGTGGCTGTGCAGGAGATGCCAAGATTGGTGCCTCGGGTCTCATCATGGCAATATTGGGCGGAGCCTTGCTCACTCCCTTGCAGGGCATGATTAGCGACCATTATTCCATCTACACCTCCTTTGTGGTGCCTGTGGTGTGCTTCGCTGTTGTTCTCATGTATTCGTTATACTCAATTCATACTGATAAGAAATGAAACGTTATTGCCAGACGCTCGAACTCGCCAACGACGAGGAGTTGATACGTAAGTATGTCGAGGTCCACGCCCATGTGTGGCCGGAGGTAATGGCCGGACAGCGCGAGGTGGGCATTCTCGACATGCAGATATACCGCTATCAGAACCGTGTGTTTATGATATGCGACACTGTGGACGATTTCGATTGGGAGCGCGACATGGCTCGGCTTGCCACCCTGCCCCGTCAGGCTGAGTGGGAGGCTTACGTGGCGCGATACCAAGGCTGCGACCCATCGCTTCCCTCAGCCTCCAAGTGGCATCTGATGGAACAAATATATCATCTCGAATAGGGCAAAAATTACAATTTTTTCCTCTTTAATACAGCCAATTGTAGTGCATTGTGATATGATTATAAAAAAATATTTCACTGACAATCAGTGCGTAATAAATAGAAATAAAAAAAAACTTTGCTAATTGAAAAAATAGTAGTACTTTTGCACCCGCTTTTGAGAGGAACAAACAGCCTTTCTAGAGAGAAAAAGAGCGATTGTCCATTGGTGTAATGGTAGCACATCTGACTCTGGATCAGCCAGTCTAGGTTCGAGTCCTGGATGGACAACAAAAAAGCCCGCAATCTTTTGGTCGCGGGCTTTTTTAGTTTAAGGTATTATTCATATTCATTGGATTACTCTCTTCATCTCCCACGAGTCTTTGCGGCCGTTGGGGTAGGTGTAAGTCCAGATGAACCAAGTTTCGTCAAGGAGCTCTATTTCAAAAGTGAACCATCGGTTGGAGTTGGGCAGGGTCTTTTTCTCAATCTTGTCGGCATACTCTGTTACCCACCCGTTCACCTTCTCATTCATCAGTTGCATATCAAACCCTTCCGCGTGTTCGCAGAACATAAACTTCCCATTCTCAACACGCCAACGTCCTTGGCAGAAATACTTAAAGTCGAAAGGAAATGTGCTTAAGGTCACCGTGTCGGTCGACTTTGGGTTCCAGACGGTTTTAATCGGAGTATTCATCCGTAGCACATGTCTTTGCAATGCTGTGTCGGCGTATGTGCCGTCGGCGTAGAAGTCCAGCGTGCCCGTCTCATCGCAGTGAATGGTACCATTGCCGTCGGGAGCGGCATAGTCCCACGAGTGGGTGTACTCGTAATGTCCAGGAATATGCTGCTCCTCCGGCTTCTGTATTTGGCTGTATAGTGCAATGGGCAGCGCAGCCAGCAATGTGATGATAAAGGCTCTCTTCGACATGGTTTACTCTGTTGTAGTGCTTGTGCTGCCGTCTTCGGAACCTTCCTTCGAGCGGTTCTCCAGTTCCATCTTACCGAAACGCAAGGTGATACCGGCGGAGATATAGCGGCTGTTCAGCGTGCGGTTGTTGTTTTCGCTCAGCAGGTATGGGTTGGTGTTGCTCGAACCCGAGCCGATGGTCTTACCCCAGTTGAAGATGTCCTGCACGTTGATATAGGCCGACAGTTTGCGCTTGAAGAAGTCGGCACGAACGCCGCAGTTGAGGAAGTATCTTGCCTTACGCTCCGATGCCAGACTGATGGTGGGCGAAGAATAGTTGGCAGAGGCAAACACCTGGTACTTGTCGAACAGCTTCACCCAGCAGTTCAGACGGGTGCTCCACGACACCTTGTGGTTGTTCAAGTTCAGGCCGCTGGCTTCGTGTACAAAACTGTACCCGTAGTCGTAGATATTGGTGTATAACCGCACATTGAGGAATCCCGACGGGCGGAAGGTGATAAAAGCCGTTCCTCCCACGCGGTAGGACGAGCCCATATTGTAGGGCACGGTAAACTGCACGATGCGGTCCAGTATCGGGTCTTCCTCGTCGGTGGAGCTGGTGAGACTGCTAATCTCGTTGGTGCTCAAGCGGGCGTAGCCTTCCAACCCCACGTTGCCAAACGACATAAAATACTTGCTCCAGCCCACCTCTGCGTTGTGGGTGTAGGAATAGGTCAGGTCACGGTTGCCCGTCGAGTAGCTGTCCACCGAATAGCGTTTGTAGGTGGTGAGGTCTTCTTCACCGGGGTGGCGCATGCGCAGCGAGTAGTTCAGCTTGTAGTTGTGCATGCTCTCAGTGCGATACGACATGTGAATAGATGGGCTGAAGGTGAGGAAATTGCATGCCGTGTCGTCGATGGTGAATTGGTATACCTCGCTGCCGTAGTAGCGGAAGTCGATATTCTCGTATTGTGTTCCCAATCCTAGTTCGAGGGTGAAATTGCCCCAACGCCGTGTCCACTCCACGTCGGCCTCCACTGAGTTCTCCGTGTCGTCGAAATCATAGCTGCGCAATAGGTCTCGCACGTTGGCGGTGTGTGCGCTGTCCGACACATTGTATTTACGTGAGGTGTTCTTCAACCCGTAGCCCAGTCCGAACGACAGCTCGCCGTTTTCGCTGTAGGGACGGTTGTAGCGCACGTCCGCGCTCAGGTCGTTGGTGTGGTACTTGTCCAAGTAGCACTTATCAAAATTCTCCCCGATGGTGTATTCCACACCTTCAGTATATTGGCGGATAAAGTCGTTCTGGCTGTTACCGCTGTTGTGGTGCTCATGGATGCTGGCGCGGATGTTGTGGCCTCTGTCGTCAAATTTGTGAGTATAGTCAAGTCCGGCCATGCCAAACCCGCTGTTGCTCGACGTGAGGTTGGTGTCGAAATAGTGGAACAACTCCGGTGTGGCTGTCAGATAGTTCTCGCGCATGCGGGTCAGCAGGTTTTCACCGCCCGAGTGGCTGTAGTTGTATGTACCCATGAAGTCCAGGTCGGTCATGCTGTCGATGGCATAGCTGATGCGGGCAAAGATGTTTCCGTTCAGGCGGTTGCTGTTGCTTTGGCTGTTGCTGCTGTCCCACGAGGTGACGACCGTGTCGCCCGTGGTGGGGTCGAGCTTGCGATAGGTGGTCTTGCTCCAGCCGTCGTTCTTGTTGTAGTTATAGCGTCCGCTGGCGTAGAGGTTCACCGACAGTTTCTCGTTCGCCCAAGTGTACGACACCCACGGCGACACAAACGGCTGTGTGGCGCCGTTCACGCCGAAACTGATGAAGTGGTTGCTCTTGATGTAGGCCGAAGTGATGATGTTGATGACCGCGTCTGCGCTGGTGGCGTATTTGGCTGAGGGGTTGGTGATGGTCTCGATTCGGTCAAGGGCATTGGCGGGCAGTGTCTCGAGGTAGGTCTTTAGGTTTTCCTCCGTCAGTTTCGACGGCTTGTCGTTCACCCAAATCTCCACGCTCGACACGCCGCGCAGCGTAATGTTGCCCTCGATGTCCACCTCCACGCCCGGGGCGTTCTGCAGTGCGTCGCTGGTCGTACCGGTCTGGATAGTGGGGTCGTCCGCCACATTATATATCATCTTCTCCCCATCCATGGCGTAGAGGGGGCGCGATGCCGTCACCTTCACCTCCTTCAGCGTCGTGGCTCCTGGCACCAGCTTGATGGTGCCCAGTGCCGTGTTGTTCGACACCGTGAAGGGGAAGTAGATATTGGCATACCCGATGGCGGAAACGCGCAGCAGCATTTCGCCTTGTGGCACGTTCTGTATTTCGAAATAACCGTTCAGGTCGGTGATGCCGCCCTTCACCATCGTCGAATCGGTCGCGTCGAGGATGGCGATGTTCACGTAGGGTATCGGCTCGTTGTTAGTGCTGTCCTGCAAGGTGCCTACAACCTTGAATAGGTCGCCTTCGTTAACCTTTCGCTTCTGGCGCACCTGTTGTGATTTTTCGGCGGCCTGCTGGGCCTGCATCTGTTTCCTCATGCGCTCGCGGTCGCTCATCGAGGGACGCCCGTTGAAGCCTCCCGGAGGTGGGCTCATAGGCCGTCCGCCGCCAGGGCCGCCGCCAGGCTGGGCGTATGTGATGGAAGTGATAAACAAGAATAGGAGCAGCATCGCTGCCGAAAAGAGTTTTGTGCGTTTGATTGACATCAGTTTGTTATTTTTTGTTACTATATTTAAATAAGTATCAAAAATAACATTTTTATTGCTTCGCAGGCTTATTTTTTATGACAAATACTGATATACACAATGTTGTCGATATTTCGGCAGCGGGAACGGCAAGCCACAACCCCGGCACTGCCAGCAAACGCGGCAGCACCACGAAGGCGGCAACCAGAAACACGATGCCCCTCATAGCCGTGAAGAGGATGGCCAGGCCCGCGCGCTCAATGCTCTGCAGGTAGCCCACCACGCAGACGTTCACCGCCATAAACACGAACCCCAGGGCATAGTATGGCAACCCGCTGGCCGCCAAGGCGTAGGCGGGTGCGTCGGCACTGAGGAAGCAACGCACCACCGTGGGAGCAAAGAAATAGAACACAACACTCACCGCCAGTCCTGCCGCTGCCGACACCAGCAGGCTGAACCGCAATGTGCTGCGCACCCTCTGCTGCTCGCCCGCACCATGGTTGAAACTGATAATCGGCTGCGACGACGATGCTACCGCAATATAAATCATATACACTAGAGGAAACAGGTAGCACGTCACGCTCCATGCCGCCACCCCGTCGTCGCCCAAATACTGCTTGAACACCCAGTTGCCCGTCAGCATCATCATCGCAATGGCTACCTCACCCACAAAGCCCGACAAGCCCGTCTTGACCATGTAGCCTACGTTGCGCAGCATCAGCCGCAGGCTTGTCGCGCTCATCTTCAAACGGTAGAACTGTAGCGTCTTTGCCTTAAAGCACATATAGTATATCACCATGCCCGTTCCCACCAGTCCGCCGAGGTCTGTCGCCAGCGACGCGCCCATCAGTCCCCACTGCATGGGAAAGATGAACAAATAGTCCAAAGCGATGTTCACCAAGGCAGGTATGATGTTCGACAACATGGCATACCGCGGCGACCCGTCGAGCCTGATGGCAAACATCCCGATTCCGGTAATCATATTGAGCAGGCATGTGGGCATAAACCACAGGTAGTATTCGCGGGCATGGGCATACAGTGCCCCCGTTGCCCCTAGCAGCGTCAGCACCTTGTCGGGCATCAGGTAGCACACCGCGCCCATCAGCACCGAGAGGCTGATGCCGGTGACGAATGCCTGCGTAACGTTGATGCGTGCCGCCTTCACATTGCCGTGTGCCAGATGGACGGCAGCCACCACGCTGGTACCGATGCCCAGCATGATGCCTGTCGCATTGATGAGCATCATCATGGGACCTATGAGGTTGATAGCGGCAAGGCCGTACCCGCCGATGCCGTGACCCACGAAGATGCCGTCGGTGAAGATAAACGCCATGTTGAACAGCATCCCCAGCAGCGTGGGGAAGAACATGCTGGCGAAAAGTCTCCCGATGTCGGCATGCGCGAAGTCGATATTGTCTCTGTTGTCGTACATTATGTGGCGTTTTTTTGCGTGTCAGACTCACCCCGACAGACGGTCATCTATCTGTTTGCATGTAGCTTGTGCAAAAAACTCCATCGGTTGTGTTTTGCAAAGATAAGAATAATATTCGAATTCTCGTGTTTCCAAGGTGACGTTCTCGAGATTTGGAATTTGAAAGGATACTTCATCGGTTCATAGTTGCTGTAAAAGCCTTGAAGGACTTCCCTATCGGTAAAAATCGGTAGAAATCGGTAGGAATCTGTACGAATCGGTAAGAATCGGTCGCTATGTCGAAAAAAATGTGTATTTTTGCAGCATGAAAAAAATAATGATATTGTTTGCTGCGGTTGCGCTAAGTTGCGCAGTCATGGGGCAGGAGGTGCGGTTGACGACTTCGCTGCCTACCGATACGGATGTGCTTGTTATAAGGTATACTGACGGGCCGCACTGGGTGCAGCGCGAGTTGCAGCTGCTGACGGACCCTGCCGACGAGTGGAGGGATGAGTTGGAGGATGATGCTGTTCACACCAAGGAGTGGCAGCGGCGGTATGGGCGGCAGAACTCGTGGCTGATAGGGGTGGATGCCGCCACTTTTTTGCGCGATGCGGAGTTTTCGCTCCCCTATACGCGTGGGTATACTGCCACGGGCTTTTTTGTGACACCGTATGCCAAGCACTTGATTGGCGAGGATGCGCAGATGACCTTCGGGGTGCATCTGACAGGCGTCGCGGGGTCGGAGGGCATCAGACAGTGGAAGCCTCTGGTGCGGTTGGATTATAGGGTGCACGACAATGTGCGGCTGGTGATGGGGTCGCTGTATGGTGGATTGACGCACAAGTTGTTTGAGCCTATGCTGGACCGCGAGAGATACGTCTATGACCATTATGAGGAGGGTGTGCAGATATTGGCACGGCTGCCGTTGGGTGGATGGGTCGAGCTGTCGACCGACACGTGGCTGCACTGGGAGGAGCTGCTGGAGCCTTGGCAGATGACTCAGGAGCGTTTTACGCTGGGCAGCAGCAATGAATTGCTTCTGTGGGGTAAGGGATGGAACAGTAGGCAGGGGGTGTTTGTGACGATGCCGTTCAGCTTTTTGGGCACGCACAGAGGGGGCCAGTTTTCGGCATTGGACACCTGCATCGAGTCGCTGTTTAACGAGAGTGTGGGACTGCGGGTGAATGTGTCGTTGGACAGGGAGAGTGCGTTGGCGTTGGATGTGCCGGTGTTCTTCTATCAGGATATTTCGCCTAGAAAGTGCCAGAAATACGACAATGGCTGGGGGGTGTGGCCGCAGGTGTCGTGCGACTTTGTGCTGCCCAACCATGTTCCTGTAGAGTCGTGGCACTATGGTCCGCATTGGCGTGGGGGGTGGAAGATGCTGCTGCAGGCAGGCTATTGGTACGGCAACCAGTTTATCGCCTCGAGGGGGAGCTACCATTTCCAGAGTGTGAGCTGGCACAAGAAGGATTTTGCGGTGCCGGAGCGCGAGATGATTACCGCCAAGGTGGGGCTGGAGAACCGGTATACGGGCAAGCTTTCGCTGGGGTTGGACGCTGAGTTTTACTACGACTTGAGGGAGCGGGGACTGGATATTGCTTTCGGACTGTATATGAGGTATAAGTTATAGTGCTATTTGTGGCAAGAGAAATAAAAAGCCCCCGAATGGCTCGGGGGCTTTTGTATTGTTGAGCGTCCCTGTTTTTAGAGGACGGTGAATTTGACGGCGGAACCGTTGAGGCGGTAGATGTAGTTGCCGGGGGCGTAGTTTTGTAGGTTGAGGCGGTACTCCTTAGTGCCGGCGGGAACGACGATGTTCTCGATGAGCTTGCCGTCGATGCTATAGGTGGAGAGGTACATGTTGAGCGACATGTCGACGGGAATCATGATATGGTCGGTGGCAGGGTTGGGGTAGGCGGGGGAGGTGGAGAAGGCTGTGTTCTCCTCGATGCCCACTTGCTCGCGGGGGAAGATTTTGTAGACCATGCCGTGGTTGTCGGTGAAATGATATGTACCTGCGTTGCCAATGGCGGAGGCAGGTGCGAGGGTGTAGAATCCGTCGCTGCCACCGTCCCAGCCCCAACGGATATAGAACATGCTTTGGCTGGCAGCTGACGAACCGGCAATGACAAAGGCGTGGCCGGCAGCATCTTCACCGTGGCCCGGATCGGGGTCGGAAGCACTGTAATAAACCGGACGGGAGTTGGCATCGATTTCGTTATGGAGAATTTCAAGCCACTGCTCATCGGTGCGGCCAGAACGATATATGTGGGTGGCCTGGTCGGAGTATTTGAACCAGTTGTAGAAGGCTCCGGGTACATTTTGTGAGACGGCACCGCTGCCATCGAGACCCCAGTCCATCTTGACGGTGACACCGCAGGCAAAGCTGATTTTGCCGCAGGCGCGCTTGTAGTTCCATTCGCTGCGCTCGTTGATTTGGTTGGGCATGCTGTCGAAGATGAACTTGTTGGAGTCGACAGCGAATTTGTATTTGATGGTTTGGTTGTTCCAGTTGGTGACGGCGGTAGAACTGTTGCTGCCGCCGCCCTTGACGGGGTATTTCCAGTAGTGCATAATTGATGCCATGGCGGTGGCGACGCAGCCTACCAGACAGGGCTTGCCTTGGACTTGAGGGCAGAAGACGTTGTAGGATGGGGCATTGGGGTCGCCCTGTCCCCATTTGGCCTTGACGAGGACGGCCTTGGTCGAGAGGTCGCAGGTGAAGGTCTGGTTGATGAGCTCGTCCCACTTGCCTTTAATCTCGGCGGTCGGGGTGGCGTTGTGGTTCTGGTCCTGACTGATGAGGCGGGCATAGCTTTCCAGCATGTATTGGCAGGCGGGATTGAGGTTGTCGAGACGCCCTTCGGGCGAATAGGCGAGGACGGGGTCGGTGGTGTTGGAAGCGGAGACCACGACAAAGCCGTTGCCGGCCACATTGAAGGCATAGAGTGCGGGGATGCACAGGGTGGGATTGTCGAATTGCTGGACGAGTTCCAACTTCTCAGCACTAACAGGAGCCTTGGTGCCTGTTGCGACGTTGTAGTAGTAGGCACCAATCTGTTTGGCGGTTTGGAGGTCTACATTGTCAGCTTTTACATTGCCACACATCAGCACAGAAAGCACGGTGAAAATGCTTACAATCTTGGTTTTTAGTGACTTCATTTGAATAAATTGTTATGTTGATTATTGAGTTTTAACGGGCAAAGATACAACTTTTATTTCGTTTATGAATAAAAAAGTATGGCGATTTGTATTTTTTATGAAAGCGGGACGGTCAGGCCGGGGCGAGGAGGAAGAATATGGCAAGGCCTAGGTAGTTGCCTAGCATGTATCCAATCAGGCCCACGGTGATGCCGAGGACGATGATTTCCTTGTTGCCGAGTAGGGCGGCGACGAGTGGCACGAAAGGTGGTGAATTGATGAGTGCCACGGAGGTGACAAGGGTGGTGTCGCCGTCGAGGTGCAGCAGTTTGGCGAAGAGGATTTGCAGCACTAGGGAGCCGAAGATGACAAAGAGGATGAACCAAAGGATATGGAGGCTGCCGGCCAGGTTCATCTGGCGCACGTCGCAGGCGTTGGCAATGGAGAAACAGAAGAGGTAGACGAAGTAGAGGCCGAGTGTGAAGGAGGTGGGCTGGGTGTCGCGTTGCCGGGCATCGCGATTGACGCGGCGCACCAAGGGGAGGAATGTGGCGGCGATGGCGAGCGTGGTGAGGATGAGAATGAGTATGGGGGTGGAGAGACTGTCGGGGAAGAGGGTGGAGAGGAGATAGGAGACGATGGCGATGAGCAGGGCTAGGAGAGGTGTGACGGCGTGGCGTAGGAAGGGATTGAGGGATTTGGGGGTGGACTCTAAATTGGAAGATGTGGGGAGAGGGGTATCGTGGCCCAACAGGCGGCGGAACAAGGGTTTGCCAAGGCAGATGACGAAGACGAGGTAGAGACCGGTGATGATGAGGTCGTAGGAGGTGACGTAGAGGTAGGTGTGCTGGTCCATCCCGACGCCTTGGGCAATGGCTCCCATGTTGGGGATGCCGCCGGTGTAGATGCCGACGGCCACGGCGCATACTTGGGCAAACTGGCGAGGGTCGCTCTGTCCGCGGAAGAGGAAGAATCCAATGATGGTGACAATGAGCACGGCGAGTAGGCCGCTGAGGAAGGCTTTGAGAGCTCTGCCTGTGGACCAATTGGATAGGCTGCACGCGACGAGCATGAGGGGGATGGCAAGGGGGGTGCAGATGTTGCCGACGAGGTTGTTGAGTTCGAGCAGGCGCGAGTTGTGAAGCCAAGGGGTGGTGTTGGCTACCAATAGTCCGATGACGTACAGCACGGCCATAGGGCTGACTTTGTCAATCCATTGCCAACGACGGGCTAGGAGCATGACAAGGGCAGGGATGCCGAGGAGGTATATCAGATAGGGGAGGATGGCTTGCGGGGGTATTGAATGTTATTGTTTCATGGCATCCAGTTCCTCTTTGAGGTACTGGCCGGTGAAGTTGTCGGGCTGTTGGGCAAGGTCCTCGGGTGTGCCTTGGAACATGATTTGTCCGCCACGACGACCTCCTTCGGGACCCATGTCGACAATCCAGTCGGCCACCTTGATGACATCCATGTTGTGCTCGATGACGAGGACGCTGTTGCCACGGTCGACAAGGCGTTGCAGCACCTCGAGCAGGACGCGTATGTCTTCGAAGTGGAGACCGGTGGTGGGCTCATCGAGGATATAGAGTGTGTTGCCCGTCTCGGGACGTGCCAGCTCGGTAGCGAGCTTGATGCGCTGGGCTTCGCCGCCGCTGAGGGTGGTGGACTGCTGGCCGAGGGTGATATAGCCTAGGCCTACTTCCTGTAGGGTCTTGAGTTTGCGATAGAGCTTGGGGTAGGACTCGAAGAAGGTGACGGCCTCGTTGATGGTCATGTCGAGCACGTCGGAGATGCTCTTGCCTTTGTATCTTATTTCCAGTGTCTCACGGTTGTAGCGTTTGCCGTTGCAAACTTCGCAATTGACGTAGACGTCGGGTAGGAAATTCATTTCGATGGTACGGACACCGGCACCCTTGCAGTGTTCGCAACGTCCGCCGCTGACGTTGAATGAGAAGCGGCCGGGCTTGTAGCCGCGAATGCGGGCGCTGGGCAGCTGGGTGAAGAGGGCTCGTATTTCGTCGAACACGCCCACATAGGTGGCTGGGTTGCTGCGCGGCGTGCGCCCAATGGGCGACTGGTTGATTTCAATTACTTTATCGATGTGCTCGATGCCGGTGACGGACTGGTAAGGGAGTGGTTCTTTTTGCGAGTGGTAGAAGTGCTGGTTCAGAATGGGGTGGAGTGTCTCGTTGATGAGGGACGACTTGCCGCTGCCGCTAACGCCTGTGATGCAGACGAACCGTCGCAGCGGAATGTCGAGGGTGACGTTCTTGAGGTTGTTGCCAGTGGCACCGGCGACAATGATGTGGTCGCAATCCTGTATGGGACGGCGTTGGGGAATGGCTATGTCCTTGATGCGGCGGAGGTAGTCGAGGGTGAGGGTGTGCCGTTTGGCGTTGACCAGCTGGTCGTGAGAACCTTGGAAGATGATTTTGCCGCCATGCACGCCTGCGCCGGGACCGATGTCGACCACGTGGTCAGCATTCATTATCATGTCGCGGTCGTGTTCCACCACAATGACGCTGTTGCCGAGGTCGCGCAGCTCCTGCAGGGCGTTGATAAGGCGACGGTTGTCGCGTTGGTGCAGTCCGATGCTGGGCTCGTCCAGGATGTAGAGTACATTCACTAGTCGGGCACCAATCTGTGTGGCAAGGCGTATGCGCTGCGATTCGCCGCCTGAGAGGCTGCTGCTGTTGCGGTTGAGCGACAGGTAGCCGAGACCGACATTGAGCATGAACTGGGTGCGGCTGACTATTTCGCGCAGTATCTCGTGAGCCACTATCTGTTGCTGTCCGTCGAGGTGCTCCTCGAGGTGCGACAGCCGCTCGTGCAATTCGGTGAGATCCAGTTGCGCAATCTCTCCAATGTGCATACCGTCAATTTTGAAGGCAAGGCTTTCGGGTTTGAGCCGGTAGCCATGGCATTCGGGGCAGGGGATGGTGTTCATGAAGCTTTGGGCCCATTTCTGCAAGGCGGCGGAACTCTCGTCGGAGGCCATCTGCATGATGTAGTTGACAATGCCTTGGAAACTGGCTCCGTGGTTCATCTCATAGGCATCTTCCATGCCGTTGAAGTCGCTGGTGCCGTAGAGGATGGTGTTCATGGCATCGTCGGAGAAGGACTCGACTGGGTCGTCGATGGTGAAATGGTAGTAGGCTCCGAGATTCTCTAGTTTGCGGTAGAGATAGTTGGTGGGACTGTATTTTCCCAGCACTTCGAAAGCCCCTTGGCGGATGCTTTTCGAGGGGTCGGGAATCAGTTTGGAGATGTCTAGTTGGGCTATCTGTCCCAGTCCGTTGCATCGGGGGCAGGCACCATAGGGCGAGTTGAAGGAGAATGTGTTGGGCTCGGGCTCGGGATAGGAGAGTCCCGTGGCTGGGTCCATCAGCAGGCGGCTGTAGTATGCGGGCTTGGGGGCAGGCGAGGGAATGGGCGATGGCGGCACATTCTCCAATATCATCAGTATGCCCTTGCCCTGTTTAAAGGCGGTGCGCACCGCCTCTTTGAGTCGGGCAACGTTCTTCCCCACGCGCACACGGTCGATGACCAACTCAATGTCGTGGGTCTTGTAGCGGTCCACCTGCATGTTGTATGTCAGCTCCTTGATTTCGCCGTCGACCCTCACTCGCAGGAATCCTTTTTTAGCCACCTGGGTGAACAGTTCGCGATAGTGGCCCTTGCGCGCCTTCACCAGTGGGGCGAGGACCATGATGTCCTTGCCGTCGTACTGCTGGGTGATGAGGTCGAGAATCTGTTCTTCGGTGTATTTGACCATACGCTCGCCACTGATGTGGGAGTAGGCGGTGCCGATGCGGGCATAGAGCAGGCGCACAAAGTCGTATATCTCCGTCACCGTGCCCACGGTGGATCGGGGATTTTTGTTGGTGGTCTTCTGTTCTATGGAGATGACGGGGCTGAGGCCGTTGATGCTGTCCACGTCGGGGCGTTCGATGTTGCCGATGAAGTGGCGTGCGTAGGCAGAGAATGTCTCCATGTATCGTCGCTGGCCTTCGGCATGGATGGTGTCGAAGGCAAGGCTCGACTTGCCGCTGCCGCTCAGGCCGGTGAATACGACAAGCTGGTTGCGCGGAATGTTGATGTCGACATTCTGCAGGTTGTGTTCACGGGCTCCTAGTATTTCTATTTCCGCCATCAGATTTCTGTAATCAGTCGGGTGTTTTTATGACCCTTGGTGAGTGTTTTTTGTGAGGTGCCGTCCTCAATGGGCAGGGCTACGGTATAGCTTTTGTTTGCCTTGTTCTTGAGGTTGTCGGTCTGAATCCAGGGGTTCAGGTCGCGCAGCATCTTATAGGTTGTGCCGTTGCTCTTGGCAAATTTGTAGAGGTCCACATTCTGTCCCGACAGGGTGACCTTGCGGGTGGGTATGGTGGGGTAGAGGTCGCAGTGGCGCAGGTAGTATCCAAACTGCTGCGGATGCTGCATGATGAGCTTCATGGCCAGTATGCGGTACACGTATCGGCTGGTCTCGGTGTTGAGGCGCACATCGTAGTAGCTGCTGATACTCTGGGTCTCCATACGGCGGCTCAGGCCGTTTTCGCCACAGTTGTAGGCCGCTGCCGCCGCAGTCCAGCAGTGGAAGCGGTTGTAGAGGCTGCGGAGATATTGGCAAGCCGCTTCGGTCGAGGCTTCAAGGTTGTTGCGCATGTCTATCTCGTCGTTCACCGTCAGCCCGTATTTGCTGCCAGTGCTGGGGATAAACTGCCAGAAACCCTGTGCCTTGGCGGGCGAGGTGGCATTGGTCAGTCCGCTCTCTATGACGCACAGGTATTTGAAATCTTCGGGTATGTTGTTACGCTTCAGGATGGGTTCGATGATGGGGAAATAGCGGTTGGCGCGCTTGAAGTAGAGCAGCGTGCTCGACTGCTTATACATATTAATGATAAGCTCGTTGTCCAACGCCTCGCGCACATAGTATTTGTCCAGCGGCACCGATTCTCCGGCGAAGGTCATGGTGTCGGGTATCACGGGGGCGTAGACGCGGTAGTTGGTCATGATGGCGCGTTTCTGCACCTCCTCGCTGTCCTCTTTCTGGGTGGCAAAGATAAACACTTCGCCCACGATGGCGAGCGATGCTAAAACAATGGCTATTATCGACAACCTTTTCACAACAACTTTCAATTTTTTGGGGTTAGGGGTTAGAGGTTAGAGAATATACAGGTGCGGCAACCGCCCCCTCTTGAGAGGGGTACCGCGAAGCGGGGGGGGGAATGTCCTTATTTCAACTTTCAATTTTCAATTATCAAACAGGCAATGGGTGATGATTTCTTCCGCCACCTGTGCCTTGGTAAGTAGCGGAGTGGAGTGGGTCGAGCCATCGCGTCCGATGATGGTCACGCGGTTGGTGTCCACCCCGAAGCCCGCGCCCGCGTCACGCAGCGAGTTCAGCACTATATAGTCCAAATTCTTCTTCTCCAGTTTGCGCTGGGCATTGGACATCTCGTTGTCGGTCTCCAGTGCAAAGCCGATAAGCCGTTGTCCCTCCTTTTTCATCGTGCCCAAGGTGGCAAGAATGTCGGGGTTCTGCACCAGCGTCAGCGTCATGCCTGCATCGCCTTGTTTCTTCAACTTGTGGTCGGCGGTGTGTTCGGGACGGTAGTCGGCCACGGCGGCCGAAAGTATGGCAGCCTGGCATTTGGGGAACAGTTCGGTGGCGGCGGCATACATCTCGCGGGCACTCTCCACGTCTGTGCGGTGGATGTTGGGGTGGCTGCATTTCAAGGCAGTGGGTCCTGTCACCAGTTCCACCTCTATCCCATGCCGTGCCAATGCCTCGGCAAGGGCAAAACCCATCTTGCCTGACGAGTAGTTGCCGATAAATCGCACTGCGTCAATCCGCTCATACGTCGGACCGGCGGTCACGAGCACCCTTTTGAATTGAGAATTGACTGTGTGCGACAGCCCATTTTCAATTTTCAATTTTAAATTTTCAATTTCCTCAAAGATTTCTTCCGGTTCTGCCATGCGTCCCGCTCCGCTGGTGCCGCAGGCCAGTTCGCCTACGGCAGGCTCCACGATGCGCACGCCCACCGAACGCAGATAGCCTATGTTGCGTTGCACGGCGGCGTTCTCCCACATCTGCGTGTTCATGGCGGGGGCAAGGTAGATGGGCTTGCGCGAGAACGACAGCAGCAGTGTGCTCAGTGCGTCGTCGCCGATGCCCGATGCCATCTTGCCGATGATGTTGGCGGTGGCGGGTGCCACCACCATCACGTCGCCCCAGTCCTTCAGCGAGATATGCTCAGTCGTGTGGTCGTTGTCGGAGGCAAACAGGTCGGCATACAACTTATTGCCCGACACCGTCTCTAGCGTCAGCGGTGTGACAAACTGCAGTGCGTGCTCCGTGGCGACGCACTTCACCTCGTGCCCCGCTTTGCGCAGCAGGCGCACCAGCATGGGCGACTTATAGGCGGCAATCCCGCCTGTGATGCCGACAATGACCTTCATGTTTGGGGAATTAAAAATTAAGAATTAAAAATTAAGAAATAGGTTGGCGGCAGCCAAATATTAATTTTTAATTCAATTACAATTGGTTGATCACCGCGTTCTCCATGGCCTCCATGCGCTGCTGGTCCTGGTCCTCCTTGGCGGGGTTGCGGTAGTACAGCTTGTCATCCAGATACTCCTCTGTGGCAACCAGCACCGGCTTGGGCATCTTCTCGAAACGGCGCACCACCTCAATCTGCTCGCGGTTCTCGTAGTACTCTTCCATAGCGTCGTTAGTGCTCGAAAACTCCTCAATCTTCTTGTGCAGCTCGCGCTTCTCCTCTATCGAAATCTGGTTGGCGCGCTTGGTCAGCATGGCCACCGTCTCATAGATGTTGTTGGTCATCTTGCTGAACAGCGCAGTGTTGCGCGTAATCGTAGTGTTGGGTACTTTCTTTTTGTTATCTTCCATGTTTAATATTGTTATTCGGATTATTCAGATTATTTGGAATTATTCAGACTTTTCCAGATTTGCCAATGCTGCCTTGGCCTTGGTGTAGTATTCCTGAGCCTGTGCCAGATACTTCGAGTCTTGGAACGACGCGGCAAATCTGTCGAAGTCGTTCACCACCTGCTGCAGCCGCTCGCGCATCTTGCTCTCCTGGCTGCCGATGCCGTACTCGTAGCCGCTGGCCAGCATGTAGAACATAGCCTGCTCCTTGTAGGGCGAGTCGGGGTAGTTGTTCAGGAACGTCTGCAGCGACACGTATGCCGAGTTGTAGCTCTCCACGCGGTAGTAGCCGTAGGCAATCTCGTAGTCTTTGCGCATCAGCTTGTTGCGCAGCTCGTCCAAGTGGCTGTTGATTTCGGGGATGTGCACGCTGTTGGGGTAGCGGTCCACAAAGCTCTCATACTCTTGTATCGCCTCCTTCGTCTGCTTCTGGTCCAGATAATACTCCGGCGACTCGTGATACTTGCACTCCGCCGCCTGATACAAGGCCTCCTCGGCGCGCTCGCTGTAGGGGAACCGCTTGAAGAAGTTCTTAAACTGGTAGCCTGCCGAGTAATAGTCCTTCTCGGCCATCAGCGACTGGGCGTAGTACCACGAAATATTCTCCGCGTTCTCCTTGCCGTGGTAGTGCAATATCAAGTTTTCGAACAGCTGGATAGCCTTCGAATAGTTGCGGTTTTCGTAATATTTGACCGCAGCTTTGTATTTTGCCTCAAAATCGTTGCCGTTCACCAGCTTGTTAAAGCCGCTGCAACCCGTTAGCAATACAATAATTAGGAGTGTAACTCCCAGTTTCGATACAAATTTCATAGTCTGCAAAAATACAACTTTTTTTCCAATAATTGAAAATTATTTTTTTCGTGGTAACATACCCCGGCTCTTCGAGCCACCCCTCTCAAGAGGGGACGCTGCCGCACAACACCATATACAAACTTGATAATTCAGGGTATACACCGTCATGCGTCAGCCCTCCCCTCTTGAGAGGGGTGCCACGCAGTGGCGGGGTATGTATAAAAGGGTACGCCGTAAGGCGGAGGGTAAGTGAAAGGGTTGTTACGCAGAACCCGTAAGCAACTTCTTAACTCTTATCAAAACACTAATTGTTAATAAGTTCCCATTGGTCATTCATGAATGATGCGTGACTGATTCATGGCAATTCATGTTTTTCTGAGAGGGAAATTCGTGTTCTTTCGAAATGGAATATATTACTTGCCCCAAATCAGTGTGCAACAGTACGCAGATTTTTTCACCCCTTTACCGCATCCTACCGCTTCTTACGGATTCCTACTGATTTGTACCGATTTTTACGGATTGGGAGACCCTTCAAGGCTATTAGGGCAAAGAACGACCTATGAACGAGTTTTTGAAAGTCGGCGGAAGTCGGGAGTCAGGAGGGGGGCTGGGGAAGGAGAAGTCTAAAATATGGAAGTTACTGATTGGTCAGATGGGCTGAAATTCCGATAGCCTGAAATGTTGAATTTTGGGGCGGTGGCGATAAAAATGTGCGATAATCCAATTATTTTTTGTATCTTTGCTTTTTAATAATGTAGCAAAGTATGGATACTATCATTATCTTAGATTTTGGTTCTCAATACACTCAGCTGATAGCTCGTAAGATTAGAGAATTGAATATTTATTGCGAAATACATCCCTACAACAAGATTCCCGCCTTGACGGAGGATGTGAAGGGAGTGGTTTTTTCGGGCAGCCCCTATAGCTGCAACGCGGTGGACGCACCTATTCCCGACATGAGCCAGATAAAGGGACGGCTGCCCCTGCTGGCGGTGTGCTACGGCGCGCAGTATCTCGCCAAGTATGGCGGCGGCAGCGTGCAGCAGTCGGCCACGCGCGAGTATGGCCGCGCCAACCTGCAGTATGTGGACGCGGAGAGCAGGCTGATGAAGGGCGTGCCGGTGGGCAGCCAGGTGTGGATGAGCCATGGCGACACGATTGAGCGGCTGCCGGAAGGCTACCATGTGATTTGCTCCACCGCGTCGGTGGCAAACGCTGGCTATAAGATTGAGGGCGAGGAGACCTACGCCATTCAGTTCCACCCCGAGGTGCACCACTCGGCGGACGGGCAGACGCTGCTGCGCAACTTTGTGGTGGACATCTGCGGCTGCGACCAGAGTTGGACGCCCGAGTCGTTTATCGAGACCACCGTGGCGGAGCTGCGCCAGAAGGTTGGTGGCGACAAGGTGGTGCTGGGATTGTCGGGCGGAGTGGACTCGACGGTGGCGGCGGTGCTGCTGAACCGCGCCATTGGGCACCAATTGCACTGTATTTTTGTGGACAACGGCCTGCTGCGGAAGAACGAGTTTGAGGGGGTGCTGGAGTCGTATCGCGACATGGGACTGAATGTGAAGGGAGTGGACGCTAAGGAGCGGTTCTACAGTGTATTGGCTGGCGTTACCGACCCCGAGAAGAAGCGCAAGGCGATAGGCAAGACGTTTATCGATGTGTTTGATGCTGAAGCAAAACTGATAACCGACGCGAAGTGGCTGGGACAGGGCACGATATATCCCGACGTGATTGAGTCGAGCTCGGTGAAGGGCCCGTCGCAGACCATCAAGAGCCACCACAACGTGGGCGGTCTGCCCGACTATATGAAGCTGCAGCTGGTGGAGCCGTTGCGCAGCCTGTTTAAGGACGAGGTGCGCCGCGTGGGCCGTCAGCTGGGCATCAAGCAGGAGCTGATAGGTCGTCACCCATTCCCGGGTCCTGGACTGGCCATCCGCATCTTGAGCGACGTGACGCCTGAGAAGGTGCGCATACTGCAAGAGGTTGACGACATTTTTATCCAGGGATTGCGAGACAACGACCTGTACGACAAGGTGTGGCAGGCGGGCTGCATGCTGCTGCCGGTGCAGAGCGTGGGCGTGATGGGCGATGAGCGCACATACGAGAGTGTGGTGGCCCTGCGAGCGGTGGAGAGCGTGGACGGCATGACGGCGGACTGGAGCCATCTGCCCTACGAGTTCCTTGCCAAGGTGTCGAACGATATTATCAACCGTGTGAAGGGTGTGAACCGCGTGGTGTACGACATCAGTTCGAAGCCGCCGGCAACGATTGAGTGGGAGTAGGTTGGAAATTAAAAATTAAGAATTAAAAATTAAAAAGGTGAAAAGGATAGTCTTTTTTGTGTTGCTGCTGATGGCAGCAGGTGCGACAGGTTGGGCGCAGATGCCGGGCGGCAAGGCCGTGGAGGTGTCGCACAAGACGCAGATGCTGAACGGCAAGCGTTATTTTGTGCATATCGTGGACCAGGGACAGACGGTGTACGCCATAGCGCGAGCCTATGGGCTGAAAGAGGTGGAGGCGGTGACGAAGAAGGACATCCATTTCCTGCAGATAGGCGACACGGTGTGGCTGCCCTGTAAGGGTCAGAAACTGATGGACGGCACCGTGGCACCGAAGGCTACGGATACCCGCGTCAGTGAGAAGGAGAATGAACCTAAGCCTGCTGCCACAACAGTGGGAGCGACCCCGACGGAGGGTACTCCTGCCGTGATACGTCCACGGGTGAACCCGCAGAGTATTGTGGTATCGTTGATGATGCCACTGAACCTGAGTCAGATGGATAAGATTTCGACCTCGAAGTTCGATGTGGAGCAACGGGGCAAGATTAACTATAAGAGCTTGGAGTTTATCCAGTTTTACGAAGGCCTGCTGCTGGGGTTGGAACGGATGGAGCGGATGGGCTACAACGTGACGCTGAACGTGGTGGACGTGGAAGGGACGAGCGACGAGGCGGTGGAACAGGCGTTCCGCAGCCACAACGTGGCGCAGTCGGACCTGCTGATTGCCATGCTGACGCGGCAGCCGTTTGAGAAGGCGGCGGCACTGGCACGTGAGGCTCAGCTGTTTATCGTCAACCCGGCGGCCGACCGCCAGGAGATAGTGGTGGGCAACCCGTATGTGTTTAAGTGCCAGCCCTCGATAGAGGCGATGGCGCGGACTGCGGTGCGCGTGATACACCGTACACTGCCGGGGATGCCGGTGTATGTGGTGCACTCGGGTGCGAAGGCGGAGCAGACTGCCCTCAACGCGCTGACCACCGAGATGGCACGCTACGACGACATGAAGTATACGCTGGTGGACTGGGCTAAGAGCAGCCAGCTGACCACCCTGCTGAAGGGCAGCGGACAGTCGGTGGTGGTGAGCCTCTACCAGCAGGACAAGGCGAAAAACCGCATCTACTCGTCGCAGCTGCTCAACAAGCTGTCGGCGTTCAAGAGCCGCACACCCTATCTGGTGACTTTCGACGACTGGGCAGCGACGTACAACGATGTGGATTTCGCGCAGTTGCAGAATTTGAACTACCATACATTCTATGCCGACTGGGATATGTCAAACCCGCAGCACAAGGCGTTTGTGGATCTGTTTCGTGAACGTTATAAGACGGAACCCACTAGCACATACGCCGGTATGGCGAACGACATAATACTCTATTTTGTGTGCGGCATACAGCAGAAGGGGACCGACTTCTTCAAGTCGCCTGCCATCGTGCTGCCGCAGGGAGTGCTGTATCCGCTGTCGTTCACGCACACGCGTGCCGACTGGGGCTTTGAAAACCAGCAGGCTCTGCTGTATCGCATGACCGACTTTCGTTTTAACCCCATACCATGAAGCAGACCACGATAAAGAAGGAATTCCACCTCACGGGGATGGGGTTGCACACGGGAAGGACGGTGACGGTGACGGTGTGTCCCGCACCGCCCGACTTCGGCATCGCCTTCCGCCGTACCGACAGGTTTAATATCATCACCCAAAAGGCTTTGGCCACGGAGGTGAGCGAGACGGTGCGCGGCACTACTATCGGGTCGGGTCGGCACAGCATTGCCACGATAGAGCACCTGATGTCGGCCCTGCACGGATGCCAGCTGGACAATGTGCTGGTGGAACTGGACGGCGGCGAGGTGCCTATCCTCGATGGGTCGGCGCGGCCTTGGCTATTGCAGATTACGCGTGTGGGCATCCGCGAACAGGACGCGGAGCGACGGGTGTTTGCATTTGAGGAGCCGTTGCATTTTGAGTATGAGCCGACAGGGTCGGTGTATGACGTGGAACCCGCCAGTACGTTTGCCGTGGACTGTGTGATAGATTTTGCGGGCAGCGTGATAGGGAGACAGAGCGCGCATATCGACGACCTGTCGCAGTATGCCTCGGGTATTGCGCCATGCCGCACCTTTGTGTTTCTGCATGAGATTGAGCCGCTGCTGCATTTGAACCTTATCAAGGGCGGGAGCTTGGACAATGCTTTGGTGTATGTGAACAAGGAATTGGGACACCGTCAGCTGCGCAGGCTGGGCAGGACGTTCCACAAGGACCCGTCGCAGTTTAGGGTTCACGACGGGGTGCTCAACACTACAGAACCCTACTATACTAACGAGCCAGCAAGACATAAACTGCTTGACTTTGTGGGCGATGTGAGGCTGGTGGGAATGCCGCTACAGGGGCATTTCTCCATCTATAAGCCTGGCCATAAGGCCAATGCGGCATTCAGTCAATACTTAATCAATTATATACAAAAATATATACAAAAAGTCAAGAAATGATATTGAACGACATACACCCCGATGCCAAGATAGGCAAGGACGTGAAGATAGGCAACTTCACCACCATCTGTGAGGATGTGGTGATTGGCGACGGCACTGTGATAGAGCCGAATGTGGTAATCTATCCCGGTGCACGCATCGGAAAGAACTGCCATATTTTCCCAGGATCGGTGATTTCTGCCATTCCGCAGGACTTGAAGTTTGCGGGCGAATACACCACGTGTGAGATTGGCGATGAGAACGTGATTCGCGAATGCTGCACCATCAACCGCGGCACTTCGGCATCGGGTCGCACGGTGATAGGCAATAACAATCTGATTATGGCATACGTGCATGTGGCGCACGACTGCGTGGTGGGCGACCGATGCGTGTTTGCCAACAACGCCACGCTGGCGGGACATGTGATTGTGGGCGACTATGTGATACTGGGTGGGAAGACTGCCTGTTTGCAGTTCATCCATATAGGGTCGCATGTGATAACGGCGGGTGGGTCGCTGGTGGACAAGGATATACCGCCATTTGTGAAGGCGGCACGCTATCCTATCTCCTATGCCGGGGTTAATTCGCTGGGCTTGCAAAGGAGAGGATTTTCGCGCGAGAGTATCAATCATATCACCGACATCTACCGCTATGTGTTTCAGAAGGGTATGACCATCAGCCATGCGGTGGAAATGGTGAAGGAACTGTATGGTCAGACCGACGAAGGCAAGCAGGTGCTGGGCTTTATCGGCAGTGCCACCACGGGACTGATGAAGGGGTATTCGTTTATGAAACATTGACCCAAGGAATATTGTAGAGAACTAATAAACCTATATTATGAAGAAGTTATTGATTGCATTGGGCATAATTGCCCTTATCGCCACGGTTAGTGCATGCAAGCAGAAACGTTGTGCATGTACCACCTATCGCACAGGCTATTCTCCCGCTCATAGCCTTGAGCCCAAGACGGGGTCGAGTTGCGCGGACACCACACAATGGACTGCCACCGACAGTTCGGGCGACATTATTATTAAGATTTGCGACGAAGAGATTGTATGAAATTGAAAATTGAAAGGTGAAAATTGAAATCTCGCGGGAGCGACCAATAACCCGCCGCCGCGAAGTTTCAATTTTCACTTTTCAAGTATCGGTACATTATCTCGATGGGATGAACGGCGTGGATGCCTGTGCCATCGAGTATTTGCTGTCGGCACGAGGTGCCGGGTGCGGCGACAAGGGTGGGAGTGACAGGATTGGAGTCGTGTTGCTGCATGGCTTTGCGAATGGTGGGGAAGAGAATCATTTCGCCAATGGCGAGCGAGGTGCGGTAGTGCTCTTTTTCGTAGCCGAACGAACCTGCCATGCCGCAGCAACTGCTGGGAATGACGTGCAGTTGGCATCCTTTTAATAGACGCAGCATCGCGGCGGTCTTTTCGATACCCACAAGTGCTTTTTGATGGCAGTGGCCGTGGAGCCATATTTCTACGGCATCGCTGCAGAACTGTTCTGCGGTGATGTTGCCACGGGCCACTTCGCGCATGATGAACTCGTCGTAGAGGAGACAGTTTTTGCCCAATTGCTCAGCATCGTCGCGCATGGCTTCGGGTACAAGGGACGGGTATTCGTCGCGGAAGGAGAGAATGCAGCTGGGTTCGATGCCTATGAGGGGGGTGTCGTCGGTAATGAGGTTGTGGAGACGGCGGACATTCTTTCGGGCAAAACGGGCAGCCAGATGCAGACAGCCTTTAGAAATGGCGGCACGACCGCTCTCAACAGTCTTAGGAATAACCACCTCGTAGCCCAATGCGACGAGCAGGCGGGCGAAGGTGAGACCTAGTTCGGCCTCCTGCATATCGGTGAATTCGTCGGCGAAGAGGTAGACCTTTTTTAATTGAGAATTGAGAATTGAGAATTGGGGATTGTCCGAGTGTGGCAGTGTTCCCTCTTGTGAGGGGAGAGTACCATTCACCGAATGTTTCTCCGAAGTGGTGGGATAGGTCTTCTCAATCTGTTGGCGCATGGTCTGACGGCTGAGGGTGGGAATGCTACGCTCGGGAGCGAAGGTGACCATCCGTTTGATGAGCGATGAGGTGAAGGGGTTGGTAGCGAAAAGGTTATAGATGGGACGGACTGTGTGGCCCAGTTTTTCGACCATTGCCATGCGTGCCACCATCCAACTGCGGAAGGGGGTTCCGTGTCGGTCGTAGAGCATCTGCAGCACTTGCGAGCGGATGAGGGTCATGTCGACATTGGAGGGACATTCGCCACGGCATCCCTTGCATGCCAGACAACTGTAGAGCATCTCTTCGAGTGCGGCGGCATCCTTTTCGCCCTTGTTGGGCAGTCCGCGTGTCAGCACCTCGCGTAGCACGTTGGCGCGGGCGCGGGTGGACATCAGTTCGTCGTGGGTGAGTTTGAAGGTGGGGCACATGGTGCCGCCAATGGCGTTGCTCTTGCGGCAGTCGCCCGCACCGTTGCACTGCTCGATGCTGCACATCAGGTCGCTGTCGGAGCAACGGTAGGCCTGACCCACGTCGTAGCGCAGGCATTGGTCCATAGGTGGCGCGTCGACTATCTTGCCCATGTTGAACACACCGTCGGGGTCCCAACATTGTTTCACTTGGCGCATCAGTTGGTAGACCTCGTCGCCGTACATGATGGGTATGAATTCACCGCGGAGACGGCCGTCGCCATGCTCGCCGCTGAGGCTGCCGTGGTGTTTCTTCACCAGTTGGGCAGTCTCTTCGGCCACTTGACGGAAGAGCTGGCGGTCGCGTTGTCGCTTGATGTCGAGGATGGGACGGAGGTGAAGTTCGCCGGTGCCGATATGGCCGTAGTAAACGCAGCTCAGACCGAGGCGGTCCATCATCTGCTGAAACTCGTCGAGGTAGGCTGGCAGCCGTTCGGGTGCGACGGCGGTATCTTCAATAACGCCGATGGGTTTTGCGTCGCCTTTGACACCGGTAAGCACGCCCAGACCGGCCTTGCGCAATGCCCACACGCGGTTGATGTCGTTGCCATAAACGCGGCTGCAGTGATAGGCAAGGTGTTGGTCGAGTAGCTCCTGCTCGAGGGCATTGGCATGAGAGTCCATCTCGTCGCCGTTGAACTCGGCAATGATGAGGGCAGCCGGTTCGCCTTCGATAAAGAAACGGTTGCGGTCCTGAGTGCGGTTGTTGCGGCAGAGCTCCAGAATTTTGCCATCCATCAGCTCCACAGCCACAGGACCGTGCCGCAGGGCTGCGAGGTTGGCCTGATAGCTCTTTGACAGGCTGTCGCAATGGGCACAGATCACCATCTGCTGCTTGGGAGGTAGGGGGTCGAGCGAGAGTTTGATGGCGGTGATGAAGCACAGAGTGCCTTCAGACCCGGTGATGATTGAGCTGAGGTCGGGATGTCCTTCCCCATTGGCTGCTAGCGGAGCGATGCATTCGTCGATGGCATAGCCACAACTGCGGCGACGCAGGCTGGGGTCGGGGAAATGAGCTGCTATAAGTTGCCGGATGTGAGGGTTGGAGGCCCACGACGACAGTTGGCTGCAAATCTGTTCCATCAGTGGGTTCCCCATGGGGTCGGATGTAGAGAACGGGGTACCGTCGCTGAGCAGCCCGCGTATTTCCAGCACATGGTGGCGGGTGCTGCCATACACCAGCGAATGGGTGCCGCACGAGTTGTTGCCCACCATGCCGCCGATGCAGCAGCGGTTGCTGGTGGATGTTTCGGGACTGAAGAAGAGTCCGTAGGGTTTGAGGAAGAGGTTCAGCTCGTCGCGCACTACGCCGGGCTCCACCCACACCCATCGTTCCTGACTATTGAACTTGAGGATGTGGTTGAAGTGGCGGCTGATGTCTACAACAATACCGCTACCGACCACCTGCCCGGCAATACTGGTACCCCCCGCCCGCGGAATAAGGTGGGTGTGGAGACGTTCTGCCTCGTGGATTAGCTCTGCAATCTCCTGTTCGTTTTGTGGGTAAGCCACGCCCATGGGCAGCTCGCGATAGGCGGAGGCGTCGGTGGCGTAGGCAATGCGATGCAGGCTGTCGGTAAGTATTTGCATGTCAGATGGAGTAGATTAGCCCCTCCACCACCGAGCGCACCTCCTCGCGTGTGAGGTAGGGGTGCATGGGGAGAGACAGTACGCTCTTTGCCAGCCGTTCGGCATTGGGGGTAAGGGCGAAGCTGTGATACTCCTTGAATGCTGTCTGTGCGCTCATCGGAGTGGGATAGTATATCATAGTGGGGATGCCCTTGGCCTTCAACTTGGCCTGCAGAGCCTCGCGATTGAAGGTGCCTTCGCCGGAGGGGACGCTCAACTGTATCGTATATTGTGCCCAGCTGCTGCTATATCCTTCTGGCACGTATGGGGTGGCAATCCGTATTTCTTTCTTGAGGAATTTGGTCATGCCGCCCAGCAGCTGGCTATAGTATTCTGCCACACGATTCACGTCGGCCAGTTCGTGCTCCTTAAACGCCTTCAGCTTGATGCGCAGGATGGCTGCCTGCATCGTGTCGAGACGGCTGTTCAATCCGATGCGCACATTGTCGTACTTGTGGCTGCCCTTGCCATGCACGCGATACGACTCCACCAGAGCCGCCCATTCGTCGTTGTCGGTAAACACCGCGCCGCCGTCGCCATAGCAGCCCAGCGGTTTGGCGGGGAAGAACGAGGTAGTCGAGATGTCGCCAAAGCTACAGGCGCGTTTCACCATCGTTCCCTCGCCAGAAGGTTTGGGCAGGCGGATGCTGCCGCCGAAACCCTGTGCGCCGTCCTCAATCAAAAACATGCCTTCGCGCTTGGTGATGGAGCGCAACTCGGGGTAGTTGGCGGGCTGGCCGAATAGGTCAACCGCTATCACTGCCTTTGGGCGCAGCGTCATGTGGTCGTGTACCGACCGGATGGCATCGTCAAGGCTTTTGGGATCCATATTAAAGGTCCGAGGGTCAACATCCACAAACACCGGTGTGGCGCCCTCGAGAGCCACCACCTCGGCGGTGGCGAAAAAAGTGAAGTCGGGCACAAACACCGCGTCGCCCTTGCCCACGCCCAAAGCCTTCAGGGCCATCGTCAGCGCGTCGGTGCCGTTGGCGCAGGCAATGCAATGTTTCACACCTACGTAATCGGCCAGTTCCTGTTCCAGTTCTTTCACGGGAGCCCCCATGATGTAGGCACCCGAGGCGGCCACATCGCACATAGCCTTGTCGATATCGCCCTTCAGTAGTTGGTATTGTTTTTTGAGGTCTCTAAATTCCATATTTAACTCCCATTTTATATTACTCCCACTTTAACTCCCTCTTTCAATTAATATCGCATATCCGCCCATCCAAAGGGGTGAGGTGCCAACGGCAGTTTAGCCAACGGGTGGTAGTCGCCTTTCAGTCCGATGGGGGTGGCATGGCGGATGTCGCTCACAATCTGGATGCAGTTGCGTGCCTCGCTGATGCGGAAGCCTCTGCCCGCCAGAATCTCCTGATAGCTCTTGGTATGCAGTTCGGTGAACCCTTGGCTGAATTCAAACTCGTCGCCGTCGATAAGGATAGTCCGGTAAGTGCGTTTCTCGCCCTCCACGGCATTGGCAGGCAGGCAGTCGGCATTGATGCTGAGGAAATAGCGCACCCTTGCCTGACGCAACTCCAGGTAGCCCGCCACGCGGTCGTGGCTCATCACATGCACCACATTCATCCGTACAGGGCCGAACACCCATTGCAACATGTCGTAGAAATGCACGCCGATGTTGGTAGCCACGCCGCCGCTCTTGTGCACGTCGCCCTTCCACGACGAGTAGTACCACCGTCCGCGCGAGGTGATATAGGTGAGGTCGACGTCGTACACCTTGTCCTTCGGCCCCTCGTCCACCTTACGTTTCAGAGCCACGATAGCGTCGTGCAGGCGCAGTTGTAGGATGGTGTAGGCGTGATGGTCAGTCTCCTGTTCCATCTCGACCAAGTTGTCGATGTTGTAAGGATTTAGCACTACAGGTTTCTCACAGATGACGTCGCATCCCAGCCGCAGTCCGTAGCGGATAAAGGCGTCGTGAGTATAGTTGGGCGTACAGATAGAGACCCACTGCAGCGGATTGTCAGTACGCTGCTGCTTTGAACAGAAGCGGTCGAACTGTTCCTGCTCGGTAAAGAACGAGCAGTCGGGGAAGAAGCTGTCCAGCCGACCCACGCTGTCGAACTTGTCGTAGGCTGCCAACAGTGTGTTGCCCGTATCGGCGATAGCCTTCAGATGTCGCGGAGCGATATAGCCTGCCGCCCCAATCAATGCAAAATTAGCCATAATTAGAATCTTTTGAATTCGTAAATTCGTGAATGTGTTAATTTGTGAATCGATTTACACATTGGCACATTAACACGTTAACGCATTTCCTAAAGTCTTCCGTCCACCAGTTCGCGAGGCATGATGCCCTTCACGTCGAAGATGACGTGGATCTTCTCCAGCAGGCTGTCGAAGTCAATCTCCATCTCCCTAAACTGGCGATGGGCGACGGCGACGATGGCAGCGTGATACTTGTCCTTGGGCAGTTCGTTCACTATGTCGATGCCGTATTCGTGCTTCACCCGCTCGGGCGACGCCCACGGGTCGTAGACCGTGATGTCGGCACTATACTCCTTCAGGGCGTGGTAGATGTCAATCACGCGAGTGTTGCGCACATCGGGGCAGTTCTCCTTGAAGGTGAATCCCATGATGATAATCTTCGACCCCAGCACCTGGATGCCTTTCTTGAGCATCAACTTCACGGTGCGGTCGGCCACGTAGGCACCCATGCCGTCGTTCATGCGGCGGCCGGCAAGGATGATTTCAGGGTTGTAGCCCAGCCGCTGGGCGCACTGTGCCAGGTAATAGGGGTCGACCGAAATGCAGTGGCCGCCCACCAGACCGGGGTTCATCTTAATGAAATTCCATTTTGTGCCCGCCGCCTCTAGCACGTCGAGCGTGTCGATGCCCATGAGGGTAAAAATCTTCGACAACTCGTTGACGAAGGCGATATTGATGTCGCGCTGGCTGTTCTCAATCACTTTGGCGGCCTCGGCCACCCTGATGCTGGCGGCACGATGGGTGCCGTTGGTCAGCACCGAGGCGTACACTTGGTCCACCAAGTCTGCCACCTCGGGAGTGGAACCAGAAGTGATTTTCGTAATCTTCTCCACCGTATGCACCTTGTCGCCGGGATTGATGCGCTCGGGGCTGTATCCGGCGTAGAAGTCCACGTTGTATTTCAAGCCCGACACCCGTTCCACCACGGGGATGCACTCCTCCTCGGTCACGCCGGGGTAGACGGTCGACTCGTACACCACGATGTCGCCCTTGCTGATTACCTTGCCAACCACCTCGCTGGCACCGTATAGCGGCGAGAGGTCGGGCGTGTTGTTGCGGTCCACTGGGGTGGGGACGGCAACGACGTAGAAGTTGCACCCGCGTATCTCCTCAATGTCGGCAGTGCAACGGAAACCGTGGTTCTTGATGGCATCCTGCAGTAGGTCGTCGCTCACCTCGAGGGTCGCGTCATGGCCCTCCATCAGCGCATCTACGCGTGCCTTGTTCATGTCGTAGCCAATAGTCTTGTACTTGGTAGAGAAAAGCCGGGCAAGCGGAAGACCCACATAACCCAGGCCGATAACTGCAATATTAATGTCTTGCATAATATTTATATATATTATTTATTTACTTTAAAATCAGCCTATATACACAACATTTGATGCCATGGGCATCAACAATCCAACTTGCAAAAATACTTTTTTTTTTTCATATAAATAAAAAACGACGCATAATATTCAGATGCATCTGTTTCTTCTTTCATGATGTAATGCATATCTGTGCGAGTGAAGTTGTCGGGAGATGTGCCTAGGCTGTTTTTGCAGGGAAAATATTGGGTCGGGAGTAGTGGAGTATGATGCAGTACCAGAAGCCGATGAAGAGGAGGCCCATTTGTCGGCCAAAGGTGGCCTCGAAGAAGATGCATGTTGCGTAGACCACAGTGAAGAGAATCATGGGTAGGTTGCGGTGTGGGCGACGAAATGATAGAATGACTGGAAAGATAATCATCGCCAGCATCACGACTAGCCCGATTAGGCCGGTTGCCAGAGTGGTTTCGAGGTATTGATTGTGGGTGCTAAATTTTGAGATAGAGGCATTTATTTGGTCGTTGGCTTTATAGCGAGAAAATAGGGAATCCCAGTAGCCGTCGCATCCGTAACCGAAAACGAGCTGGTCTTTGGCTATTTCCAGTCCACATTGCCAGAGATTTTGACGCACGTCACCTTCTTCTCCGGCATGGATATTTTTTGCGGTGTCGGTGACGCGTGAGTAGGTTTTGGGTGAGATGCAGTAGGTGATGCCGATGATGAGAACTGTGGTTGCGAGTATGATACCGATGGTGCGCCATTTGTGTCGACAAAAGGCGAGGTGGAGTAGGCAGGCGGTGGCAAGCAGGACCCATGCAACCATGCCTGATCGGGAGCCGCTCAGCAGGATGTAGGAGGAGAGGAGGCCTATGTCGATGATGACGAACCACCGTAGGCGATGCCAGCGGGGTGTGTGCCAGTGGCGGACTAGCTCGGTGTAGAGCAGGGTGATGGCTGTGAGAATATAGAGTGCTAGGTAGTTGTGGTGCAAGGGGTCAAAAATATAGTATTTGAGGTGTTCGAACGGGGTGTTGTTGAATAGGTGGGCGACGGCGCGGATGGGTTGGGCGGCAAGTGGGTTGTATAGTTGGGGAAAGGGTGTAAGTTGGGAGAGAGGAGATACTATTTGGGCCAGTAGAGCGGTGAAGAGGTGGGTGATACCAGCGAAAAGTTGGCTGTCGATCGAGTGGAATGCTGACCGAATGAGCATGAGGCCAAAGCGGATAGTGAGTGTGGTGGCAAGCAGGTAAGCGAGGAGAGAAAGGTGGCGGCGGGTGAGGTATCGGGTGTCGCTGAGCAGGAATATGAGGGGAAAAAGTAGCAGGGGGAGCATCGTGGTGATGGTAGAGATGGCTTCGTTAGGGTTGTTGCTGTATGTGCCGCTAAGGGCAAAGAGAAGATAAAAGAGCACCATCAGGTAGAGGCAGATGCGTGTTGGGCGGTCCAAGGCTGGGTTCCCAATATGGTGGGTGGCGATGATACGGGCTAGGGTATTGGCACACAGCAACACTAGACACCATAAAGAGATGTGCCACTGGAGGGGCATGGTGACGGCAATGGCTATCATCAGAGCATATTCACTAGCCTCGTACCATTTGAGGCCAAGGAACAATCGTTTCACAAATGCAATCAGATCTTTCATCCGAAGGCCTTGTCGTTAGGCTGGGTTGGAAGTCACGTTTTCTTTGTCGAGTTGACAGTAGATGCTGTTGTTGCTCTTGAATTCGGGTACTATTTTCTTCATTTTGCGGACCAGTGTCATGGGGTCGAGCGTGGGCATGAGATCCCATAGTTCGGCATAGGCGCGGTCGATGTCTTCGATGGGGTAGCGGCGCACTTGCGCACGCATGATTTTGGGGTGGTAGGTGGGTATATTGGCCTCTTTGTTGGCGAGGAGCTCTTCGTAGAGTTTCTCCCCTGGACGCAGACCGACTTCTTTGATTTCGATATTCTTTAGGCCAGAGAGCTGAATCATCTTCTGTGCCAAATTGTATATCTTGACGGGCTTACCCATATCGAAGACGAAGATGTCGCCACCTTCGCCCATGGCCCCTGCTTCGAGCACGAGGTTGCAGGCTTCGGGGATGGTCATGAAGTAGCGGATGATGTCGCGATGGGTGACGGTGAGGGGGCCGCCAGCGGCGAGTTGCTTTTTGAACAAGGGTATGACGCTGCCGTTGGAACCAAGGACGTTGCCGAAACGGGTGGTGACGAAGTGTGTGGTGTCGGTGCTCCGGCTCTGGATGTAGATTTCGGCCATGCGCTTGGTGGCTCCCATAACGTTGGTGGGATTGACCGCCTTGTCGGTGGAAATCATGACGAATTTCTGTGTGCCGTTTTCAATGGCGAGGTCAGCGAGATTTTTGGTGCCAAAGACGTTGACGAGAATGGCTTCGTAGGGGTTTTCCTCCATGAAGGGGACATGCTTGTAGGCAGCGGCGTGGTAGACTATCTGGGGATGGTATTTGGAGAAGACTTCCTGCATGCGCTGTCGGTCTTTAACGTTGGCGATGACAAATTCCATGTGGTCAGTGTAGCGGCAGTAGGGTTCGTTGCTGCGGAGCTCGAACTGGAGGTCGTACATGGGTGATTCGGCTTGGTCGAGCATGACGACTTTCTGGGGTGCGTACTGGATAAGCTGGCGGCAAATCTCGCTGCCGATAGAGCCTGCGGCACCAGTGACAAGAACTACCTTGTCGGCCACCTCGCGGATGATGTTGACGTTGTCGAGGTGGATGGTTTCGCGTTCCAGCAGGTCTTCAATCTTGATGTCTTGGATTTGATTAGCGGTGAAGCTGTCGTTAATCCATGCATTGATATGTGGAACGGCCTTGACGGTGAGTCCGAGATCAAGCCCCTTGTTCATGATGGCTTGTTTGCGCTCGAGTTTGATAGTGGGGATGGCGATGAGGAGTACTTCGATATTGTGCTTTTTGATGTAGTCGGGATTAAGGGCAGTTTCCGGGAGGAGTGTGCGTATGCCGTTGAGGGCGGTGTCGGTCTTTTTGTGGTCGTCGTCTAGGAATGCTACAATCTTGTATTCGTGGGAGTGGTCTTGCATGAGTGCATTGTAAGCGATAACGCCTGCAGCACCAGCACCATAGATAAGGGTGTTGCAAGTTGGGCGACGACGGCGGACGTATTCGTTGTAGATTCGCTGAAGGGCGAGTCGAGTGGCAATCATTGCGGCAATCTGGAACGCAAAGGTCATCAGTATCTCGCTATAGGCGGGGGTATAGCGGTTTTGGATGATGGGGTGGTTGTTGTTGACGAGATTGAAAACAATGAGAATGACGGTGGCTATAGCGTTGGATATAACTACTTTGTAAATGTCATAAAGACCTGAGTGCCGGATGATGGATCGGTGGGTGCCTATGCTGACGTAGCAGATGGAGGCAAGGACGATGAAGGCACTGAGCTTGACCGCTAATGAAGGCCAGTCGATGTGGGGGGATGTGTAGAGCCGTAGCAAGTCGGTGACTGCGAAGGCGGCTATCAGTGTGATGATATCAATGGCGAGAATGAGCCATCGTGAGGCGGTAGCATGGCGATACTTGCCAATGAACCAAAGGAATATTTTTCTGACCATGTGGATGTTGCGTTTTAAATTGGTATGTTGATGTTTTGCAAAGATACGAAAAAATTAATAATTAGTAATTAAAAAAATAAAATTGGCTGCTGCATAAGGGTGTTTTTATGTGGTTTTACATGGACGTGGAGAGTATGGTTCGCAGATGGTCGGCATTGTGGAAGAGGATGCCTTGCAGCCCGAGACGGTTGGCGCCTTCGATGTTGGCGGGGTTGTCGTCGACGAAGAGGCACTGGTCGGCACGGAGGTTGTAGCGGTCGAGCAGTGTTTGGAAGATTTTGGGGTGGGGCTTGACGGCGCGTATGTCGCCTGATACGACGTAGTGGTCTATCAGTTGCAACACAGGGAATTTGGCCCGGGCTTGTGGGAATGTTTCCATTGACCAGTTGGTGAGGCCGTAGATGCCGATGGCGGGGTTGGACTTGAGCTCCTGCACCAACTGGCGCATGTCGGGCATTTCGCCTGGCAGGGAGTCCTCCCAGCGCGACATGTACATCTCGATGGCTTCGGCATATTCAGGGTAAAGAGCCTGACGCTCTCGGATGACTAGGTGTGAATCTTCGCCAGCGTCGATGCGGTCGCGGAACTGCTGGTCGCAGACGTGCCGCCAAAAGAACCAGTAGCGTGCCTGGTCGCCCTCGAAGTAGGGCAGGAACACCCGTTCGGGTTCCCATCGCACTAGGACGTTTCCAAAGTCGAAAATGACGGCGCGAGGCCGTTGACATTCATTTTGCATGGTCAGTTTATTTTCGTTTCAATGAGTGGCTTGAGGTCCTCGGCCAAATGGCGAGAGAAGATTTCGGAGCCTTGACGGTTGAGGTGCATGATGTTGTAGAAGTAACGTGTGTCGTTACAAAGGGTGTCGTCTAGGTAGTTGAGTATGGGCAGGTGGTACTTGTCGGCGTAGTGTTGGTAGATGCTCCACATTTGGGGAGAGAAGCCTCGGTGGCGAGAGAGATAGGAATGGATGGGAGTATGGACAAGTATGACTTGGATGCCTTCTGCGGTGGCATCGGCAAGGAATTGTTCGAATTCTACCATGGTTCTAGGGTCTTCGCCGAATGTTGTGTCAAGGTTGAGTGATAGGGTGTCGACCCCCCAATGGAGATTCATGCTACAGTAGCCTTTGATAGAGGTGTTTACGTCTTTGTATAGGTTCCGTAGACCGAAGTTGGCATAGCGGTAGAATGGGAGCATTTTGTCGGCGAGGGTGTATTGTTCGTATGGTAATACCCAGTGGCGGACATCGGCATCGTTGAAGTAGGGGAAGTATTGATATTGGTCGTAGCCAGAGGTGTGGGCGAGGGTGGCCTCGTCGATATTTTGGATTATGATGCGAGGTTTTGGATTGTACTTTCGATAAAGGCGGTAACGAGTGTATTGCCTATTAAAGGCACTGCCGTCGAATCCTAGGTTATAGGTGTGGGTGAGGAGGGCGGAGTCGAGAATGGTGGGCGAGATGTGTTCCCATGCCCGCGAATTGCCCATGATGATGAGGTCGGCGGTGATTTGTCCGTGGAAGATGTCTGTCCAGCAGGCATAGGGACCTACGTGTCGTTGACGAAGTTTGTTGGTGAGACATACGTCGAGAACAGCCATGACAATGGTGGCGAGGACGATAAAGAGGAGGGTGCGGATGAGGAACTTTTTCATGGTTCAGAATTGGAAATAGATGAATTGGTTGCCCGTGCCGGGATTGAAGAGGGCGATGGTGACTAGGACGACTAGGTAGAGGGCGAACCGTATGGCCCGTGGACGGATGCGGGAGAATTGCAGGGGACAGCCTTGACTGCGGTGACACCACTCTTCGACCAGCACGAGGAAGATGAAGGCAAAGAGGTGCATGTAATGGATGGGGGAGGGGTGGCTGGGAATGGTAAGGAGTCCTTTGCCGGGGATGGCGGAGATGTAGTGCCACGCCTGGACGATGTTGTCGGCACGGAAGATAATCCAGCCGATGGTGGCAAGCAGGAAGGTGAGCAACATGGCTCCGCTTTCCTTTATGCTGGGCAGCAGACGACCTTCGGCCACGGTGTCGCGGTAGCGGCGGTTTTTGCCCAAGAGAATGAGGGGTAGGAAGAGTAGGGCGTGGTAGGCTCCCCATGCGATGAATGTCCAGTTGGCACCATGCCAAAAGCCGCTGAGGAGGAAAATCACGAAGGTGTTGCGGATGATTTTGGCTTTGGAACAGCGGCTGCCGCCAAGGGGGATGTAGACGTAGTCGCGAAACCAGGTGGTGAGGGATATATGCCACCTTCGCCAGAATTCGGCAATGTCGCGGCTGAAGTAAGGTACGTTGAAGTTGCGCATCAGTCGTATACCGAAAAGTTTGGCTGTGCCGATGGCTATGTCGGAGTAGCCTGAGAAGTCGCCGTAGATTTGGAAGGCAAAGAGG
>JAEEGH010000900.1_pt1 | contig 90612 bp, 85 predicted proteins | sample 9134181 | NCBI WGS metagenome assembly JAEEGH01 (sample SAMN16246544, study PRJNA631951) | gut metagenome | biome: gut microbiome; feature: rumen; material: DP-attached | host: Bos | place: Iran: Karaj | collected 2018-10 | reverse complement strand
TAGAAAAAAAAGTTGATGGAAAATGGAATCTGAAAATAACATTTTATGATAGATACGATTTTGAAACACAGGCATGGGAGGACTCAATTTCAATCGGTTCGATCGTTAAAATACTCAATAATTACGCAGCATATGCGCAGGAAGTAGGAGCGATTGTACCGTATGACATAAAGGTTACTGTGGAAAAATCTTTTTAATATGTTAATAAATGACATTGGGAATGACATTGGGACGGTTCTAATGTCATGCCTTTGACTTTTGACTAAATACATAAATTACAACATGGAGGAGACATAATATGAGTTGGGAAGTGCAATTGATGGAGTGGCTACAGGCCAATATTCCGGGACCGCTTATTTTGCTTATTTCGCAGTTTTCTGCTTTTGGAGAGGAGTTTGCGCTTGTTGCGGTCATGGGCTTTGTTTATTGGTGCCATGATAAAGAATTTGGACGAAAAATAGGATTACTTGTATGTTCTTCACTAATTTTATTTCCTATGATAAAAAACATTGTTTTCAGGATTCGTCCCTATATGGAGCATAGCAGCATAAAATGCCTGCGTCCCGTAGAGCCTGATGCGGATCTTATGGATGTGGATGCGCAAGGGTATTCATTTCCAAGCGGTCATTCGGCCAATGCAGCAACAGTCTATCCCGGAATTGTTATTTTTGGAAAAAATAAGAACAGGCTCAAATTGGTGCTATCAATTATATTGATGCTGCTTGTAGGTTTTTCGAGAGTTGTAGTCGGATGTCATTATCCTACAGACGTGCTCTGCGGATGGACTCTTGGTTTAGCTATGGTTTTTGTTATTTCTTTTTTGTATAAAAAGATAAAGAATCAAAATGTCATATTTGCGATGGTTGCAGTAATCGGGACTATAGGAGTTTTTTATTGCAAGACAAGCGATTTTTTTAGCGCATACGGTATACTTATAGGTTTGTGGCTCTCAATACCTTTTGAGAAGAAGTTTGTAAATTTTGAATCTACAAGAAATCCAATGTCAAGCATTATAAGACTTGTCGGCGGTGCGGTTGTGTTTTTTGCACTGGATGAGCTTTTAAAGATTCCTTTCGGCAAAGAGTTTCTAAATTCCGGAACAATGGCGGCGCATCTTGTAAGAAGCGGAAGATATATGATCGCAATATTTGTTTCACTTGCTGTATATCCCATATTATTTAAGTTTAGGATTTTCTCACTTGAGGTTCCTGAACGTAGGGAAGAAGTTGGCGATGGGATTTATTGAAATGACATTGGAAATGACATTGGGACGGTTCGAAATGACATTGGGACGGTTCTAATGTCATGTTTTCCTTTTAACTTGCGCTAAAGGTAATTTGGCATATCTATAAAAATAAGAAACATAATAATTCGAAAGAAGGTAGATTAATATTTTAATGAATTATAAAGGCAGAAAAAAGCTGGCACTTATATTTGTGGCATTAATGCTGGTAACGGCATGTGGAAAAACAGATTCTAAAGTAGATGATAAGAATACTGATATTGCAGTTGAGGAAGAAAATGCTACAGATAAGGAATTCATTGCTTATAAAGATTTGCTTTCAGGCAAATTACAAGAGTCTGCTAATAGTTGTTTCAGAATCTCAATTATAAATCTCAATAATGATGATGTACACGAGTTGGCTATATTCGAAGGTGGTGCTGATAATCCTGAGGTGTATCTATATACATATAGTGATGGGAAAGCTATTTCTTTAAACAAGGAGGATTTTCCGTTTTTCGGAGATAATGGAAGCTTTTTATACAATCCTCAAAACAATAAGTTACGCTATAGATATGATGATTATGATTCATCTTCGTATTATGTTTACTATTTGACTTTTGAAAATAAATCCATTAATTTGGATTATTCACTTAATGATTGTTTCGTTTCTGATGATGCCGAAAATGTTTTAGAACAGCGATTTTATGTAAATGATAAAGCTGTTTTAGGGAAAGAATTCCATAAATTGCGTAACTATCTGGATTCTGGAATTTTTAATTCGAATCGTGAAGAATTATTCTATGATGACTGTATTGATGTGAATACTGTTGAGAATGTTGAGTTTGCTTTATCGACATGCTATAAGCGCACTCAATATGATCCGACGAAAAATACTATTCCTGAATCTGGCGATTATATTGTAGATCATATAATAAATGAAAAATATGATTCATATAAAAAAGCCTATGAAGAAGTGATTAATAGTTTGGAGTCGAAAAATGAATATAAAGATACTGAATATGCTTTAGTATACATAGACAATGATGATATTCCGGAATTGGTGACAGATCGTAGTTGTTTTCTTGATATTTACACATTTTTAGATGGATATTTATCAAATATATTATCTTCATTATATGGTATGGGCGGTTGTGTGGAATATTGCTATGCTCCATATAAAAACTGTATTAGTTCATTTGGTCATGATGCTGAAGCATACGGTGATGCGCTATATGAACTTATTGATGGAGAGATAGTCCAAACTTTCGATGAATCCTATTACTATGATTCTGATGGAGTGAAATACTCAAACTATACAGGAGAACATTTAAGCCGCGAAGATATTCAAAAAATTTATGATGAAACCGATTCTTATAAATTTGAAAAACTGTGTGGATATTATTCAGCTACAAAAGCGTTGGAAATTTTACAAAAGGAATAATAAGAGTTTTTGATTTAGTGAGGAATGTATGATTATCGATGATGAATCTTTCAAATCAAAAAATATAATTAATGGATGCAAGAGATCTGTTGAATCTGTAGAAAATCAAAAAATAGTTGTTTGCAAGCATTGTATAAAACGTTTTGATATTGAGTCTGATTTCGGGTATATGTGTGTTTGCCCGAATTGTCTTAAGGTATGCAATGATGATTTTTACGATGTTCCTTTTGATAGGTTCAATATATTTTGGGGAGAAAAAAGAATCGGCTTTGTTGAGAAAAAGATAAATTCTGTGGTGAAGAGCCATGTCGTTTACAACATTTATTATGTTGACAAAAGTCGCAGAATAGAGAATCCGAAGGATATTAATGAGATATACGAAATTTTAACTAACGATATTGTCTATGCTATTGACGAAGAGAAAAAAAGAATCATCAATGATAAAAATGCAATGATAAAAAAATTTGCTGATGAGTTTTCTAAGGGCAATAGTCAAATATGGCTGTTGGATAAAGGGGATATCAGCAGATATCATGATACTGTTACGCTTCATAAAAATAGTTTGGGAAAATGGGAAATATATGAGTCAAGATTATCTCCCGAGTTTTCATTTAGTCGTACTACTGAGATCTCAGAGCATTTTTATCTTGCGGACGATTTTAAGCGGTGGATAACAAGATTTGTTGACAGGTATTTTGATATATTCTATACCGGTATTTGGCCTCCAGAAGGTGGTTTGCCGAATATAGAGGATTTTGGTACTGCAGGTAAGCTGCGATAAAAGGTAAAGGAAAAATAATTTGTAAAATGACATTGGGACAAATGACATTGGGACGGTTCTAATGTCATGTTTTCCTTTTAACTTGCGCTAAAGGTAAAAAGACAAAAGAACCGTCCCTCTGACTTCAAAGGAGCATAAAAAAGTGAATTATTTATCTAAGGATGAGGTTATTGAGTGCGGCATAGAGTTTGCAGGAGATGTATGTTTTTCTGGCGAATATGGAGAACAGGTATATACAAAAGAAAAAGAAGAAGGCGGTCAGCCAATTAATGGAGTGCTATATGAAAGATATGAAAATGGTAATATTTGCTATTATGAATATCATAAAGATGGAATATCCAATGGCCCAAGGGTAGAATTTTATAAAAGCGGTAAGATAAAAAGTTATTGCATTAAGGATGGGGGAACAATTGATGGGGAATATATTGAATGGTATGAAAACGGAGAAGTTAAATTAAGAAAAGATTGTAAATATGGAATAATATTATCTATGAAAGAATTTGATGAAAGTGGAATATTGATTCGTGAAAAGAAAGAGCTATCAGAAGGCGAAAAAAAACTTTATGAAAAGTTTAAAGAAATTTATCAATAATAGAAATGAAAATATATAGAGGAATCTATTTTGAATGAAAAACAATATTTTGAAGAAATACAAGAAGAACTGATTTCGAAAATTTGTTTAGATAATAGAGTTGATATAGATAATCTACATGCGATAGCAGGCGTAGATTTGGCATACTGGAAACAAAAGGATAAAGAATATGCTTGTTGCTGTATTGTAGTGTTAGATTATACTGATTTTTCTATTATAGAAAAGAAACATTCTGTTGGTGAAATTACAGTTCCATATATTCCAGGGTGTTTAGCATTTCGGGAATATGATTTAGTTGAAAAAACAGTCAGTTTATTAGAAAACAAAGTAGATTTGTTTGCGTTTGATGGCAATGGTTACTTGCATCCCCGGCACACAAAAGTCAGAGGGACGGTTCTAATGTCATGTTTTCCTTTTAACTTGCGCTAAAGATAAAAAGACAAAAGAACCGTCCCCTTGACTTCTTAATAGATTTACCATTCATTTTATTAGGAGCAAGCGTGCTCATTGTCTTTATTTTTGCACCAATCTATAAGGGAAAAAAGATAAGCCTGAATCTGAGCAGGGAAATGAACAGAATGTAGCATAAAAATATGACTCTACGGAACGATTGCTGTACAATTTATTGATAACTTATTTTTAATGCGTCTAATCTAAAGTCTGAATTTGGATCAGACGCATTTTTATTGACTTGTTCGAAAAATATGGCTAAAATAAAATTAGATTTTAGATTAGTCGGAGGTGTATATGTCCTACATTAAACGAGCTATTTCTGATGTATTGGAAAAAAGAGTTGAGTCCAGCAAGTGTGTTCTTGTCACAGGAGCAAGACAAGTTGGGAAATCTACACTTATCAAGCATAAATTTGAAGATTATAACAGGGTTTCTTTTGATGATAAGATGGTTCGTTTGCAGGCAAGGGAAGAACCTAAGTTGTTTTTTCTTAATAATCCTCGTCCGCTTTTTATTGATGAAATTCAAAAAGAGAACAGTATCTTAGAAGATATAAAGATAATGATTGATGATTCGGATGAGAGAGGACAGTTTATTTTTTCCGGTTCTCAAAAACTGGAGCTCATGAAGGGAATGAGTGAGACTTTGGCCGGAAGAGTTTCGATAATGGAACTTTCGGGACTGTCTCTTAGAGAGATTAATTCTGTGAATTTCAATAGGCATTTTGTTCCAACGGAAGATTATCTGAAAGAACGCGAAAAGGAACTCACAGAGTATGATGAAATATGGACAATAATACATAAGGGCTCATATCCTGAGTTGTATGACGTTGATAGGGAGTGGCAAGATTACTATTCATCGTATGTGAATACTTATCTTGAAAGAGATATAAATGAACTTATAACAGCCGATAGTATTACATTTTTGAAATTTTTAACTGCCGTTGCCGCAAGAACCGGCGAAATACTTAGCTATGCAAATATAGCATCCGATGTTGGCGTATCCGAACCTACAATCAAGAACTGGATTTCAATATTGGAAAGAACAGGAATAATATATCTTTTACAACCATATGCTTCAGGTGCTCTTACAAGAGCTATTAAAGCCCCAAAAGTATATTTTAGGGATACGGGACTGGCATGCTACCTGACTCGCTGGTTGACTGCAGATGCATTGAAGAACAGTGCGGTTGCCGGAAATATGTTTGAGACATTTGTTGTTTCTGAAATTCTTAAATCGTTTTCGAATGAAGGAATGGATTATAGATTCAGTGTTTTTTATTACAGGGGAAAAGATAAATCAAGTTCAAAAGAGAATGAGATAGATCTGATCATTGAAGAGAACGGAAAATTGTACCCCGTCGAGATAAAAATGACCGGTAACCCTAAAGCTTCGATGGGAGGCACAAACGTTGTATTGGACAGTATTCCCGATAAGAAGAGAGGCTTAGGTGTGATATTGTGTTTGATCGATAAGAAGACTTATTTAAGAGAAAACCTGGTTGCTCTTCCGATAAGCTATATTTGATGATTGCCTATTTGCAAAAATATAAGCTGTGAACTAATGAAAATTCATCGGTTCACAGCCTTTTTTGCTTTAAATTTGTGCAAGATCTTCCTGAGCAAGTATCTTGATATGTTTTCCTGCAAGCTTTGCTTCGGCGTTCTTGGTATCGGAAACTCTGAATATCATGTAAGCGTGATCTTTGGCACATCCGCCTGAGAAAGCGTACATGTACTCGATGTTGACTTTGGCTTCGTCAAATACCGAAAGAAGTTTATCAAGTCCGCCCGTCTCATCCGGAATCTCGATTGCGAGAACGGGAGTGAGGCTTGCTACAAAATTATTTTCTTTAAGAGTATTAACAGCTGCGAGAGCATCGTCAACAACCAGTCTTGCAATACCGAAATCTTTGGTCTCAGCAAGAGAAGTAGCACGCATGTCAATCTTGTTTGCTGCAAGTACACTTGTCATTTTCTTTAAGGTACCGGGTTTATTTTCAAGAAATACGGAAATCTGCATTACGCTCATAGCTGTACCTCCCTTTTCGTTTTATATCATAATTATACGATTAGATTTTTCTCTTGTCGATTACACGAACGGCTTTTCCTTCGCTTCTTGCAATTGACTTAGGTGCAAGGAGTGAAACCTTTGCCTTGATTCCGAGCATGGATTTAAGGCCTTCAACGAGTTTCTTCTGTCTTTCTTCGATCTCACCTACATTATCGGTAAACATTTCGGGAGTCATCTCAACCTGAACATCGAGAGTATCGGTGTTGTTTACTCTGTCTACAACGATCTGGTAGTTTGCTGCATATCCGTTGTTCATAAGAACGGTTTCAATCTGGCTCGGGAATACGTTTACACCTCTGATAATAAGCATATCGTCAGAACGTCCCATAGGTTTAGCCATGCGGACATGAGTTCTTCCGCAAGAGCATTTTTCTCTTGTGAGTTTGCAGATATCTCTTGTACGATAACGGATCATCGGGAAAGCTTCTTTATCTACGGCTGTAAATACGAGCTCACCCTGTGAGCCTTCGGGAAGAACTTCTTCCGTATCGGGATCGATGATCTCGGCAATGAAGTGATCCTCATTAATGTGCATTCCGTCCTGTGCAGAACACTCAAAAGCAACACCGGGACCGGAAAGCTCTGTAAGTCCGTAAATATCATATGCTTTGATTCCAAGAGTCTTTTCGATATCGGCACGCATTTCTTCGCTCCATGCTTCTGCACCGAAGATACCTGCCTTAAGCGGAATATCATCGGGACCGTAGCCCATCTCTTTGAAACGCTCACCGAGGTAAGCAGCATAGCTGGGAGTACAGCAGAGGATAGTAGCACCAAGATCGTTGATGAACATGATCTGTCTGTCTGTATTTCCTGAGCTGATAGGAACAGTAAGAGATCCTACTTTGTGTGAACCGCCGTGAATTCCGGCACCGCCTGTGAAAAGACCGTAGCCGTATGCAACATGAACAACGTCCTCATCTGTTCCACCTGCTGCCATGATCGCACGTGCGCAGCAGTCTTCCCAAAGGTCGATATCATGCTGTGTGTAATAAGCAACAACTCTTTTTCCTGTTGTACCCGATGTAGAGTGAATACGAACACAGTCCTTTAAGGGCTTTCCGAGAAGTCCGTAAGGATATGCGTCTCTTAAATCTTTTTTTGATAAAAAAGGAAGTTTATGGAGGTCATCAACTGATTTTATGTCATCAGGTGTAACACCTTTTTCTTCCATTTTTTTGCGGTAGTAGGGGACATTGTCCCATACGTGTTTAACCTGCTTTACAAGCTTTTCTGATTGGATCTTGCGTATTTCTTCATAGGGTGCGCACTCAATGTCTTGCTGATAATAACGCTCCATAATAATTCCTCCGTGTAGATTATACGTGTCAGTAAATATTTTTTAGAATTTCTTCTGTATTACTTCATGTTTTTTCCAAGCTCAAATGCTTTTTTGTTCATTTCAAGGAACTTGGAAGGTACATTTGCTTCAAGTGATTTCATCCATGCTTCATCGGGAAGATCGAAGTAGTGAGAGAGTCTTCCGAGAAGAACGATGTTAACGGCTTTTGCAGATCCTGCCTGTTCTGCAAGAGAAAGGCAATCGAGAGCGTCAACCTTAGCACCTGTAGCTTTTAATTTTGAAACAAGGTCTTCAGGATACTCTGCAGCACCTGTAATTACAGGCATGGGATCGATCTGCTGAGTGTTTGTAACAATCTGTCCGTCTTTTTTGAGGAAAGGAAGCCATCTTGCAGCTTCGAGAATTTCAAATGAAACGATGTAATCAGCTTCGCCTTTATCGATAACGGGAGAGTAAACCTTATCACCGTATCTTACGTAAGTAACAACGCTACCGCCTCTCTGAGACATTCCGTGTACTTCGGACACTTTAACGTCGTAGCCCTGTGAAAGGAGGAGGTGTCCCAATAATTTGCTGGCAAGAAGAGAGCCCTGTCCGCCAACTCCGACAATCATAATATTCTTTGTTTCCATTATCATGCCTCACTTTCTGCTGTGCTTTCAAATGCACCGACAGGGCACATCTGTGAACATACATTGCAGCCTACACATAATGTGTTATCAATAGTTGCCTTGCCGTTCTTCATTGAGATGGCAGGACATCCGATCTTCATACATGACTTACATCCGACGCACTTATCTGTATTAACCTTAAGAGGAGCGTTGTGCTTTACATATTTAAGAAGAGCACAAGGTCTTCTCGAGATGATAACTGAAGGAGCTTCTACATTAAGTTCTTCCTTGAGAACTTCGTCGCACTGCTTTAAGTTGTAAGGATCAACGACTCTTACGCGCTCAAAGCCCATAGCTTTGCAAAGTGCCTCGAGATCAATCTTGCCTGCAGGATCTCCCTTGATGTTGTAACCTGTTGTAGGATTCTGCTGGTGACCTGTCATTCCTGTGATTGAGTTATCAACGATAACGATAGTTGAGTTTGACTGGTTGTAAGCAACATTTGCAAGTCCTGTCATACCTGAGTGCATGAATGTTGAATCACCGATAACGGCAACAGTCTTTTTCTCGCTCTCAGCGCCGCGAACTTTGTTAAAGCCGTGAACGGCGCCGATTGAAGCACCCATGCAAAGTGTCATCTCGATTGCTCCAAGAGGCGGAACAGCGCCGAGTGTATAGCATCCGATATCACCAAGAACCGTACAGTTATTCTTTTTAAGAGTATAAAAGAGTCCTCTGTGAGGGCAACCTGCACACATAACAGGCGGTCTTGCGGGAATCTGCTCATCGACAGCAAAGCCTTCTTTTACATCTTTTCCGAAAGCCTTAGCGATAAGATTCTGAGAAAATTCGTCAATAATGGGAAGAAGCTCTTTTCCAGTAACTTCGATTCCGAGAGCCTTAACGTGATTTTCGATGATCGGATCAAGTTCTTCAACAACAAAGAGCTTGTCAACTTTTGCAGCAAAGTTCTTTATAAGATCGCAGGGAAGAGGATTGGTCATTCCGAGCTTGAGAACACTTACCGAGTCACCGAATACTTCTTTTACATACTGATAAGAAGTAGAGCATGTGATGATACCGATCTCAGTGCCGCCCATTTCAATTCTGTTGATAGGCTGTGTCTCTGCGTATTTAATGAGTTTAAGAGTACGCTCTTCAACGATGGGGTGACGCTTTTTAGCATTTCCGGGCATCATAACGTACTTTGCGATGTTTTTCTCATACGGCTTATCGGGAACAACGCGCTCGCCTGTCTCAACGATAGACTGAGAGTGAGCTACTCTTGTGCACATCTTAAGAAGGACGGGAGTATCAAACTTCTCGGAAATCTCATAAGCAAGCTTGGTGTACTCAAGAGCTTCTTTGGAATCTGAAGGCTCGAGCATAGGAACCTTAGCTGCGATAGCGTGATGACGTGAATCCTGCTCGTTCTGGGAAGAATGCATTCCGGCATCATCGGCAACAACTATAACAAGACCGGCATTTACTCCGGTATAAGACATTGTATAAAGAGGGTCTGCAGCAACGTTAAGTCCAACGTGCTTCTGAGCACAAAATGCTCTGCGACCTGCGAGAGAAGCACCAAAAGCTGATTCCATAGCAACCTTCTCATTTGGAGCCCATTCGCAATATATTTCATCATATTTGGCAGCTTCTTCGGTAACTTCCGTGCTGGGTGTTCCGGGATAACTGGAAATAAAGCATACTCCGGCCTCATAAAGACCGCGAGCAACAGCCTTGTTGCCCAGCATGAGCTGCCCATTGTTTTTTTGATCCATGGTAAAAAACCTCCTACAGAATTTTAGATGGCTCATAATTACTGTTCAATCAGAAATGCGCATATACTGCGCATTTCGTGAGAATATGATTCAAGAGTGAGCACATTCCTCGCGAAGCGAATTTTAATGAATGTGCGAATGCATTACTGGAGCGAGCAGTATGCGAGCGAACAGTAATCAATTTAGCGCGATAAAGTTAATATATCATATTTGACCTTTAAATAGAATACGTTTATACTTTACTTTAGCACTTTAAAGCGGAGGATTTCTTATGCCAATTACGGATTTATTGGAACGAAACAGCAAATTGTATGGGGATGAAGTTGCTCTTGTTGAGATCAATCCGGAGATTAAAGAAGAGCAGAGGGTTACGTGGAGAGAATACGAGCTTATACAGCCGACTTCCACAGCATATTACAGAAGACAGATCACGTGGTCTGTATTTGATGAGAAAGCAAACAGAGTTGCAAATATGCTCATCGAAAGAGGAATCAAAAAAGGGCAGAAATGTGCGATACTTCTTATGAACTGCCTTGAATGGTTGCCTATTTATTTCGGAATATTAAAAGCGGGAGCAATAGCGGTTCCTCTTAATTTCAGATTTGACGCTGAAGAAATTGATTATTGTCTTAACGCATCCGATTCGGATGTTTTATTCTACGGGCCTGAATTTATCGGACGTATCGAGGATATCGCACAGAAGATTAAGAAAGAGACGCTTCTTTTCTTTGTGGGCGATCAGTGTCCTTCTTATGCGGAAGATTACTATAGACAGGTTTCAAACAGTTCATCAGTCGCACCAAGGATCCTTATAGAAGATAAGGATGATGCGGCAATTTATTTTTCATCGGGAACTACCGGATTTCCCAAAGCTATTTTACACATTCATACTGCACTTATGCAGTCTGCCAAGATGGAGGCTATTCATCACGAAACTACACATGAGGACAATTTCCTTTGCATTCCTCCTTTGTATCACACGGGCGCTAAGATGCACTGGTTCGGATCTCTTTATACCGGAAGCAGAGCCGTACTACTTAAGGGTAATTCCCCCGAATCGATATTCAGGGCGGTTTCGGAAGAAAGATGTACAATAGTATGGCTTCTTGTTCCGTGGGCGCAGGATATTCTGGCAGCCCTTGATTCGGGAAAGCTCAAGATTGAAGACTATCATTTAAAACAGTGGAGACTTATGCATATCGGTGCTCAGCCGATTCCGCCGAGTCTCATAAAGAGATGGCTTAAATATTTCCCGCATCACAAGTATGACACAAACTACGGCCTTTCGGAGTCAACGGGCCCCGGTTGCGTGCATCTGGGACTTGAGAATGTTGAGAAAGTCGGCGCCATCGGAATTCCCGGATACGGCTGGAAAACAAAGATCGTCGATGAAAACGGCAAGGCTGTTAAGCAGGGCAAAATTGGTGAGCTTTGCGTAAAAGGCCCGGGTGTAATGGTCGAGTATTACAAGAACCCCGAGGCAACGGCCGAAATATTAAAAGACGGCTGGTTATTTACCGGAGATATGGCTCGTCAGGACGAAGATGGATTCATATTTCTTGTAGATAGAAAAAAAGATGTTATAATTTCAGGTGGAGAAAATCTTTATCCGGTTCAGATAGAGAGTTTCTTAATGAAAAATGACAAGATACATGATGCTGCAGTTATAGGACTTCAGGATGACAGACTCGGCGAGATCGCAGCTGCCATTATCCAGGTAAAAGAGGGAATGACTTTAACTGAGGATGATGTCGATCGTTTCTGTATGGATCTTCCGAGATACAAGAGGCCGAGAAAGATTATTTTTGCCGACGTATTAAGGAATCCTACGGGAAAAATTGACAAACCGAAGCTCCGTGAAATATACTGCGGAGAACATCTTGTTGAACGTCAGAATAAATCTTGATGCTCACAAGCTGTCAGGGGAAAAATCCGACAGAAATTGCGGAGTATGAAAAAGGGAATGTTATGGAAAAGTATGTAATTACCGGAATGAGTTGTGCTGCATGCCAGGTGCGTGTGGAGAAAGCAGTTAATTCTCTCAAAGGAGTGACGGAGTGTACTGTTAATCTTCTTACCAATTCAATGACGGTTGAGGGAAATGTTCTTACCTCAGACATTATCAAGGCTGTTGAGGATGCCGGATACGGCGCAACGCTACTTGATGAAGAGAGTCAAAAAAACGAGGAGGAAGAGGCACTTAAAGACAAAGAAACTCCTATTCTTAAACGAAGACTGCTTTATTCGGTCGGATTTCTGCTCGTTCTTATATATTTCTCCATGGGACATAAGATTTTTGGGTTCCCGCTTCCGCCGTTTTTGGACGGAAATGTTATTGCAATCGGAATAATTCAGATGATCTTATGCATTGTCATAATGATCATAAACAGAAATTTCTTTATAAGCGGATTCAGAGGGCTGATGCATAAGTCGCCCAATATGGACACTCTTGTGGCCCTCGGAAGTTCGGCTTCTTTTGTGTACAGTGCGTTTGCGCTGGCTATTATGATGATCTCAAAAGCTAACGGAGCTCCCGAAAAAACAAATCTGTTCTATGATGAGCTTTATTTTGAGTCGGCTGCCATGATACTTACTTTTATAACGGTAGGTAAGATGCTCGAAGCAAGAAGCAAGGGTAAAACGACAACAGCCATTAAGAGTCTTATGAAGCTTGTATCAAAGACGGCGACTGTGATAGATGAAAACGGAGCTGAAAAAGAAGTTCCGATCGAGCAGGTCAAAGTTGAAGATATATTTGTTGTTAAGGCAGGGGAGAGGATCCCTGTCGACGGTGTTATTGTCGAAGGTAGCAGCGCGATTGATGAATCATCTCTTACGGGAGAAAGTATTCCGGTTGATAAGAATGTCGGAGAAGATGTATTTGCTGCAACAATAAATTCATCCGGTTATCTTAAATGTAAGGCTACAAGAGTAGGAAAAGATACAACTCTTTCACAGATCATCACAATGGTAAGTGATGCGGCCGCAACGAAAGCTCCTATTGCAAAGCTTGCGGACAAAGTATCCGGCGTTTTTGTTCCTGTAGTTATGTGTATAGCCCTGGTTACAATAATGTCATGGCTTATAGTGGGAGCAAGTTTTGGTTATGCGCTTGCCAGAGGAGTTGCGGTACTTGTAATAAGCTGTCCGTGTGCACTTGGTCTTGCGACTCCGGTTGCGGTAATGGTCGGAAACGGTGTCGGAGCAAAGAACGGCATTCTTTTTAAAACTGCCGCAACACTTGAAAATGCAGGTAAATGTAATATCGTGATCCTTGATAAAACAGGAACCATCACAAAGGGTGAACCTGTTGTTACCGATGTATTTCTGGCTGAAGCGATCACTGAGAGCGGTTACTCGGCAGAAGAAAATCTTAACGCTGAGCTTGAGTTTGTCAGACTTGCAGGAATACTTGAGTCAAAAAGCAATCACCCTCTTGCAAGGGCGGTGGCAACTCATGCTGTAAATCTCTGTGCGGATATGGATGTTCCCGTGGATGATTTCAGCGAGATCTCGGGTAACGGACTTGAGGGAACTATTGAAGGTGCCGTAATCAGATGCGGTAATCTTGATTTTATTTCCAAATATGCGAACATTCCCGAGGAAGTTTCAAAGAGAGCATATGGATTGTCCATCAGAGGAAAGACACCGCTGTTTTTTGCAAAAGATAATATTTTTGTTGGAATCATTGCAGTTGCGGATACAATCAAAGATGACTCGGCTCAGGCAATCGAAGAGCTCAAGAATATGGGCATACGAGTTGTCATGATGACGGGTGACAATGAAAATACTGCGCGAGCAATCGCTGCAAAAGCAGGTATCAACGAGGTTTACGCAGGCGTCCTTCCGGGTGGCAAAAAAGATATTGCCGATGAACTCATGAAACATGGAAAAGTTGTTATGGTCGGCGACGGAATTAACGACGCTCCGGCACTTACGGCTGCGGATGTCGGAATTGCCATCGGCGCGGGAACGGATGTTGCTGTAGATGCGGCAGATATCGTTCTTATGAGAAACAGTCTTCTTGATGTTTCCGGTGCGATAAGATTGTCAAAAGGAACTCTTGCAAATATACGCAGGAATCTTTTCTGGGCATTTATTTACAACGTGATAGGTATACCGATTGCAGCAGGCTGCTTTATTGAACTTTTTGGGCTTAAATTAAGTCCTATGTTTGCAGCTGCCGCAATGAGTTTATCAAGTTTCTTCGTTGTTACAAATGCTCTGGGACTCAATCTTTTTGATATAAGAGACGCATCAAAAGACAAGAAGATGTACAATAAGAGCAAAGTTCGTAAAAAGACTGATGAAGATGAAGATCCCGATAATGAGATTATTGTTTCGTCTCTTTCTAAAACGGAGGAAATTAATATGACAAAGACAATCAGTATTGAAGGAATGATGTGTAATCACTGCGAAAATACGGTTAAAGCTGCTCTTGAAGCGGTAGAAGGTGTTACCGAGGCTGTTGTAAGCCATGAGAAAAATACAGCGGTCGTAACACTTAACCTTGATGTTTCCGATGATATCCTTAAAAAAGCAATTGAGGAGAAGGATTATAAGGTCATTGAGATAAAAAAATGGATATTTGAATAGGTAAAATATGTAGTGTTTGTGTGGGTGCAACGTGATGTTGCACCCGCTTTTTGCTTGCAAAATGTTATGCTTTTCCAAAACTTGATGATTCGAGATTGGATAATCAAGATAAATCAATTATAATAAAATTCGTTGAACAAATTATTGGAGAGGATGATAGATAAGTGGGAAAAAATATTAAGATAAAATACTTCAATGATAAGCTTGAAAAGCTTACATATATCGATGGAAAGTCAGATTGGATCGATCTTAGGTGTGCCGAGGATGTGGATCTTAAGGAAGGAGAATTTCATCTAGTTCCTCTTGGAGTTGCGATGGAGATTCCTGAAGGCTATGAAGCGCATATCGTTCCGAGAAGTTCTACTTTCAAGAACTTTGGTGTTGTGCAGACCAATCACATGGGTGTTATCGATCATTCATACTGCGGAGATAACGATCAGTGGTTTATGCCCGTAATTGCAATGAGAGATACACATATCGGATTCAATGACAGAATCTGCCAGTTCAGGATCATGGAGAATCAGCCCGCGATCGTATTTGATGAATGTGACCATCTTGAAGGCGCCGACAGAGGCGGATTTGGATCAACGGGTAAAAAATAATATAAACGATCTGTTTTTTCATTAAGGCATTAAGGCTTTATTTTCGCCATCTATTGAAAAAAAGATATTGTATGCTACAATAATAAATCGTTTGGATGCGCAAATACACTTTTTTAAATGTATTTGACCAGAGAATACAATAAAATAATTCATAAAGAATATCGAGGTTAAATATGGCAAAGATTCGTACAAGATATGCACCGAGCCCAACAGGCCGTATGCACGTCGGAAACTTAAGAACAGCTCTTTATGCTTATCTTATCACAAAGCATGAGGGCGGCGATTATATTCTAAGAATTGAAGATACAGACCAGGAGCGTTTTGTTGAAGGCGCTACGGAGATTATCTATAGAACTCTCAAGGAAACGGGACTTATCCATGATGAAGGTCCGGATGTGGGTGGAGAAGTAGGCCCTTACGTTCAGAGTGAGAGACAGAAAGCCGGAATCTACATGACTTATGCAAAAGAGCTTGTAGAAAAAGGCGAAGCATATTATTGCTTCTGCGATCAGGAGAGACTTGCTTCACTTGTTCAGGTTGTTGAAGGTAAAGAAATCAGTGTTTATGACAAGCATTGTCTTTCTCTTTCAAAGGAAGAAGTTGAGAAGAATCTCGCTGAGGGAAAGCCTTTTGTTATCAGACAGAATAATCCCACAGAAGGAACAACAACTTTCCATGACGAGCTCTACGGAGATGTAACAGTTGATAACAAAGAACTCGATGATATGATCCTTATTAAGTCTGACGGATATCCGACTTACAATTTTGCTAACGTTGTTGACGATCATCTCATGGGAATCACTCATGTTGTAAGAGGTAATGAGTATATTTCATCATCACCCAAGTACAACAGACTTTATGATGCATTTGGATGGGAGATTCCCAAGTACATACATTGTCCTCTTATCACTGATGAGGAGCACAAAAAGCTCTCTAAGAGAAGCGGACATTCTTCATTTGAAGATCTTATCGAGCAGGGATTCCTTCCCGAGGCAGTTGTAAACTTCGTTGCACTCCTTGGCTGGTCTCCCGATGATAACAATGAGATTATGAGCCTTCAGGAGCTTATTGAGAAATTTGATTATAAGCGTATCAATAAGTCACCTGCCGTATTTGACTATACAAAGCTTAAATGGATGAATGGCGAGTATCTTAAGAAGATGGACGAGGACAAGTTCTTTGAGACAGCCAAGTCCTATATCGTCGATGCTCTTAAGGAAGAGGGCGACAGCGTGATTTCTTCCGATGATGACAAGCTTAAGAAGATTTCAAATATGGTAAAGACTCGTATTGAGATCTGGCCTGACATTGCCGATATGGTCAAGTTCTTTGCAAAGCTTCCCGAGTATGATACGGCTATCTATACTCACAAGAAGATGAAGACAAACGAAGAGACATCACTTAAGGTGTTAAAAGAGGTACTTCCCATTCTTGAAGCACACGATGATTATACAAATGATGCTCTTTACGCACTTCTTTCCGATTACATCAAGGCCAATGAATACAAGAACGGTTTTGTTCTCTGGCCTGTAAGAATCGCTGTTTCGGGAAAAGAGATGACTCCTTGCGGAGCTACTGAGCTTATGGAAGTCATCGGCAAAGAAGAGACAATAAACAGAATCAAAAAAGGAATTGAATTACTTGAGAAATAATAACGTTTATCAATGTTTGGCAAACGTTAAAGTAAATGCCGCTCAAGAAGAAGCAATCATTCATAAAGACGGTCCCGCAATGGTTCTTGCGGGACCTGGAAGCGGCAAGACCTTTGTTATTGTAGAAAGACTTCGACATTTGATCGAGGAGTATAAGGTTTCTCCTTCGTCAATCCTTGTCATAACGTTTACCAAAGCTGCTGCCATAGAGATGCAGCAAAGATTTTTAAAGATCACGGATAGTTCTTATCCTGAGGTTTCCTTCGGAACCTTCCATTCACTTTTTTACAACATATTAAGAGAACATGCCAAAGAGGCAGGCTTTTACAATAAGATCGAGATAGCTGACGAACTTTTTAAATACAAACTGGTAAAAGATATTCTTATAAATGCGTTAAGAAACGGCAATGAGAACATGAATAAGTTTTCGCTTCTTGATGAAAATGAGATTGTAAAAGATATCATATCTGAGATATCAAGAATAAAAAATGCCGGACTGTCGCCGGATTTTTCGTCGCAATCTGTTCCGTACAGGGAGTATTTCAAAACTATTTTTGAAAAATATAACGACAACCTAAAGTCTTTTGGGAAAATTGATTTTGACGATATGTCTTTAATATGTGCGCAGCTCTTTGAAAAAAGAAAAGATATCGCGGCCGGTTATAAAGAGAGATTTAAGTATATTCTGATCGATGAGTATCAGGATATAAACGAGATGCAGCAAAAGAATATAGAATCGATATTGAATCCGGAACAAAACCTCTTTGTTGTAGGCGATGACGATCAGGCCATATACGGATTTCGCGGTGCAAAACCGGGAATCATGATGGAATTTGAAAAGCGCATGAATAGGGATGTTCATATAGTTAAGCTGTCTGTGAATTACAGGTGCGGAAAAGATATCCTTGATAATGCAAGCCTTGTCATAGCGGAAAACAAGATGCGCTTTAAAAAGAAACTTGTATCGGGGACGGGCATAAACGGCTATGTTGTTGCAAGAAGATATAGGACAAAAGAAAATCAGTACAATGCCATGAGCATATTTTTAAGCGGACTGAGCGTGCTTAAAGACATTGGGATTCTTTGCAGGACCAATTCAGAATGTAAGACGGTGGCCCTTTTCTTAAAGCAAACCGGTATAAAAAGCAACATTGACAACACGGATGACACTAAGATTTATGGCGATGAAGGTGTTATGTTGTGCGTCTGTTATCTTTCTTTTGCATGTATTGAAAACTCAAGAGCACTTTTTTATAAGATAATGAACAAGCCGCTTCGCTATATTTCAAGAGAAAGCGCTCAAAAAGACAATGTTAGAAAAGAGGATATTCTTTCTTTTTACCGCGGGAATAGGGACAGGTGCAATGTCGTAAATAAGCTCTTTCGCGAAATAGCTATGATATCAAAGATGCGCCCGGCACTTTCAGTAAGATTTATAAGAAAGGAGATCGGGATAGACGCACTTTTCCCAAACAGCAGAAAAAAGCTCGATATATTTGAGGAGATGTCAAAAGAATATTCGGATACAAAAGCTTTTATCAATGCTTTTAAAAAGGAAAAAGAAGACCATGCCGCTCGGCATAAAGCGGGAAGAAGGCAAAGCACATCTGATGATGCGGTAAATATACTTACGCTTCACGGCTCGAAAGGGCTTGAATATAAATATGTCTGGATTCCCGATCTGAACGAAGGAATAATACCCTCAAGAAGCGCCGTGAGTGAAGCGGAAAAAGAGGAAGAGCGCCGAATGTTGTATGTTGGAATGACAAGGGCAAAAGAGGCGCTTATTATGTCATATATCTGCGGCACAAAGGAAAATGCGATGCTTCCGTCAAGGTTTTTAAGGCCGATAAGAAATCTGTGGGAGAAGGGTGATACGGCAGATGAAAAAGATAAGAGCAGTTAGATAGAAAAAAGGATTGGGCAAACATTAAATAAATGTCTGTCCAATCCTTAATTTCTATAAGATTCGTTTTTTCTTAGTTGTCTTCCATATCTTCCTCGGGAATCTCAACAATCTCGTCAAATTCGACATCATCAAGATAGAGGTTAAATGCCTCGGCAACGGCATCATACTCGGCGTCGTCTTCAATGTAGCCAAGTTCGGGCTCTTCGTCCTCACCTTTATAGATGAATTCGTAGAACCATACGTTGCCATCGTTGTTCTGACCGTTTTTATCAAGCGGAAGAAGAACGATGTAATCTTTTGAATTAACTGTAAGAACTATGATGATGGCACATGTGACTGTTTTGTTGTCATCAAGTTCAATATCTACAGTCATCTGCTCGTCATTTTCAATTCTGGTATTCATTTCTGTTGCTACTTTGGAAAATTCCATAAAAATCCTCCTGAAAATCTTTGTCAATGGTTACCATGATTATAGCATACTTCGTGCATATAAAGACATTATGTGTTAAAATATTATGGCTTATGTTGTTTGATACAATGACAGTAACTTTGAGCACAAATTTCGGAGAAAATATGACTTCAGCGTATAAGATTACTGATGAAAAGCCCTATCCACTCGGCTGCTATATTGATTATGACAAAAGTCTTGTTGTCAGAGCCGTGTTTAACGGCGGCTCCAAGCGCGGCATCACACTATACCGCGGCGGAAACAAGAAGAACGACGGCTTTGTTATTGAACTTCCTGCGGATTGTAAGCGCGGGAATATTTATTCTGCGAGAATATCCGGAATTAAGGACGTGGACAGCTATATAGAATATAACCTTTTTGAAGATGAGGAATACTTCTGCGATCCGTACGCAAAGCTTGTCATAGGACTTGAAAAGTTCGGAGCGGAAGTTGAGGATTCGGATATAAGGGCCAAACTTGACAACAAGTCGCTTAGATCCGATTCATCGTCTTGCTTTGACTGGGGAAAGAGCAAAGCTCCTCAGATACCGTATGAAGACAGCTTTATTTATCTTATGCATGTAAGAGGCTTTACAAAGAGCTCTTCAAGCGGTCTTCCGGCTGATGTAAGAGGTACTTTTTCCGGAATAATAAAAAAGCTTGATTACCTTAAATCTCTTGGTGTTACATGCATTGAACTTATGCCTGTATATGAGATGAATGAGCTTCAGGATTCGGAGAAAAGAAGCGGGATTCACAGCGCTATCAAGAGTGCGAAAGCACTTAAAGGAAGCGATGTCATCTTTTCCAGAAACGGAAATATAACCAACAAGGGAAGCCTTGATCATAAAGTTAATTTCTGGGGATATAAAAAAGGTTATTATTTTGCGCCGAGGACTTCGTATTGCGTGGATCCGTCAAATGCGGAAAATGAAGTTAAGAGCTTTATAAAGACAATGCATGAAAACGGTATCGAGGTTGTTCTTCAGTTTTATTTTGAAGCCGATGAAAGTGAAAGCATCATAATAGATGCACTGCGATATTGGAGATGTACGTACAGAGTTGACGGCTTCCATGTAAAAGGGGCAAGGCTCCCTCTTCGAAATATTGCAAAAGATCCGCTGTTTGCCGATGTTAAGATATGGCATGAGTGGTTTGATTACGGTGACATATACGGCGGAAAGCCTGTTAAAAAGCGATTCCTTGCCGAATATAACAATACATTTTTGAATTCTTCGAGAAAGTTCTTAAAAAGCGATGACAATACTGCCGGCGATTTCCTGAAAGCAATGATAGCAAACGGATGCGATCACGGTATTGTAAATTATATCTGCAACTACGAAGGATTCAGGCTTGCCGATCTTGTTTCTTTTGAACATAAAAGAAATGAGGAGAACGGCGAGAATAACAAGGACGGAACAGACGATAATTATAGCTGGAATTGTGGTATTGAGGGAAGGACCAGGAAAAAGAGTATTCTCGATCTCAGGAACAGACAGATAAAGAATATTCTCACAATGCTTATTCTGGCGCAGGGAACCCCGATGATATTCAGCGGAGACGAATTCGGAAATTCGCAAGGTGGCAATAACAATCCGTACTGTCAGGACAATGAGACGGGATGGGTTGACTGGAAAGCACTTGATAAAAACGGAGATATTCTTGAATATGTAAAATATTTGATGGGTGTAAGAAGAGCACATATCATGTTCAGAGAACCTGCTCCTTTTAAGCTTATGGACTATATCTCCTGCGGATATCCCGATTTTTCGTGCCACGGAAGAGACGCATGGAGACCTGATTTCACAGCGCAAAGCCATGTTCTCGGACTTCTTTATTGCGGTCTTTATGACAAAAAGTCCGATGATAAATCATTTGTATATGTGTGCTACAATATGTGCTGGAATAAATCGGAGATAGCTCTTCCAAAGCTTCCGGACGGGGATTCGTGGAAACTCATATCCGATACCGCATATACGGAACAAGACACAGGCGCGCCTTCCGAAAAAAGAGCTTCAGACCCTGACAAAGTTACACTTACAGAGCGTTCTGTCAGGATATATCAAAGCTTTAAAAATATAAAAGAAAATAAAAGGAAAAGTAGTAAAAAGAAATGAATAAACCGGATGTAATCGAAAAATTTTTAAAATATGTGAAGGTAGATACTCAGTCGGATCCTGATTCCGGAACATCGCCTTCTACCATGAAGCAGCATGATCTTGCGAAAATCTTAAGAGATGAGCTCATTGGTATTGGGGCTTCCGATGTATATTATGACGAAGATCACTGCTACGTATATGCTTCAATCCCGTCTAATATTGATGATGGTAAAAAGAGATATAAAATGGGGTTTGTTGCGCATATGGATACTTCCGATGAAGTTAGCGGAAAAGACGTAAATCCCAGAATAGTTGATAATTATGAGGGAAGTGACATCTGCCTTTCAAAAGACGGAAAAGTTGTTCTTTCGCCAAAGGATTTTCCCGAGCTATTAAATCATATCGGTGAAGATCTCATTGTAACGGACGGAACAACGCTTCTTGGTGCAGATGACAAGGCCGGTGTTTCGGAAATCATGACGATGGCTGAGACTCTTTTGTCAAATCCCGAGATCAAGCACGGCGAGATTAAGATTGCGTTTACTCCGGATGAAGAAATAGGCGAGGGAACGGCTTATTTTGACATAGAAAGATTTGGCGCAGACTTTGCTTATACCGTTGACGGCGGTAAACTTGGAGAACTTGAATATGAGAACTTCAATGCTGCGGGCGGAACTGTAAAAGTTCATGGAAGAAGCGTTCACCCCGGTGATGCCAAGAATAAGATGATAAATGCGGCTCTTATCTGCTATGAGTTTCATTCAATGCTTCCTGTTTTCCAGAACCCCATGTATACCGAGAAAAGAGAAGGTTTCTTCCATTTGACAGGTGTAAACGGCGGAACGGAAAATGCAGAAGCGACATATATCATAAGAGATCACGACGAGAAGCTTTTTGAAGAAAAGAAAAAACTCTTTAAAGAAGCTGCAGATTATCTTAACAAGAAGTACGGAGAAGGAACCGTTGAAGTTAATGTCAAAGATCAGTATTTTAATATGATCGAAAAGATACGCCCACATATGCATCTTGTTGACAATGTAAAGAAGGTGATGGGAGAACTTGGAGTAACGCCGATAGATTCACCTATCAGAGGCGGTACAGACGGAGCTTCTCTTTCATACAAGGGACTTCCGTGCCCGAACCTGTGCACCGGCGGATATAATTATCACGGCAAGTATGAGTATGCTTCAATACAGGAAATGCGCAAGGTTGTAGATATTCTTTTGGGAATTGTAAAAGTATACGGAGAAGATTTTTAATGGCTATTGAGAATACAAAAAATATCAGCATATTAAACGCCAACAGGCAGGATGTTGCCGATGAAGAGAGCGTAAGACAGCTTGAATATATAGAAAAAGCCAAAGCTCAGGTTTCTTTTTTGGAAAAAGAGCTCGGAAGAAAATTAACGGCTTGTGTTACCACATTCGGATGTCAGATGAATGCAAGGGATTCCGAAAAACTCCTTGCTACACTTAAGCTTGTGGGATATGAGGAGACTGAATCGGAAGATGCAGATTTTGTTATCTACAACACATGTACCGTTAGAGACAACGCGGATCAGAGGGTCCTTGGAAGACTGGGTCAGTGTAGCAATTTTAAAAAGAACAATCCGCATATGAAAATTGCCATCTGCGGATGTATGATGCAGGAAGATTCATCCGTTGAGAAGATCAAAAAGAGCTACAGATTTGTAGATCTTATTTTCGGAACGCATAACATTTATAAGTTTGCGGAGCTTTTATATAGATCGCTTAATTCCGACAAAATGATAATCGATATCTGGAAAGAGACCGACAAGATTGTTGAGGATCTTCCTGTCCTTCGTAAGTATTCATTTAAGTCGGGCGTAAATATTATGTTTGGCTGCAATAATTTCTGCACATATTGTATCGTTCCTTATGTAAGAGGCCGTGAAAGAAGCAGAAGCCCCAAGGATATCATCAGAGAGTGCGAAAAGCTTGCCGCTGACGGTGTTAAGGAAATCATGCTTCTTGGACAGAATGTCAATTCATACGGAAATGATTTCAAGGACGGAAATCCGGATAAGATTTCTTTTGCCAAGCTTATTGACGAAGTCACAAAGGTTGAAGGCATAGAAAGAGTAAGATTTATGACGCCTCATCCCAAGGATTTTTCTGATGAGCTCATAGATGTTATTGCAAATAACCAAAAAATCGCAAGACATATTCATCTTCCTCTTCAGTCGGGAAATACCGAGATCTTAAGGAGAATGAACAGAAAGTACACCAAGGAAGATTATCTTAATCTTGTAGATAAGATAAGAACAAAGCTTCCCGATGTGGCAATCACAACAGATATCATCGTCGGATTTCCCGGAGAAACAAAAGAGGATGTCGATGATACTATTGATGTTGTAAAAAAAGCAGCGTTTGACAACGCCTTTACTTTCATATATTCAAAGAGATCCGGCACACCTGCCGCAACTTTCGAAGATCAGGTGCCTGAAGATGTCGTTAAGGAGAATTTCGACAGGCTTCTTAAAGTCGTTCAGGATACGGCGAAAGAGCAGTCCTTTAAGTACAACGGACAGGTGCAGGAAGTTCTTGTTGAAAATGTAAACGATCACGATGAATCTCTTATGACGGGAAGAATGTCGAACAACACACTTGTACATTTCCACGGAGACAGGGAACTTATTGGAAAGATGGTAAAGGTAAAGATTACTGAATGTCACGGCTTTTATTTCTTTGGAGAAATAGCTGAGTAACGGAGGGATTATACGTGGAGAATACCACGATGTATGAAAATGTAGATATAGAAAAAGTATCACCTATGATGCAGCATTATCTTCAGACAAAAAATGAGTACAAAGACTGCGTCTTGTTTTACAGACTTGGGGATTTCTACGAACTGTTTTTTGATGATGCAAAGACTGTTTCAAAAGAACTGGAACTTACGCTAACGGGTAAAGCGTGCGGACTTGAAGAAAGAGCTCCGATGTGCGGAGTGCCGTTCCATTCGGTTGATACTTATCTTACAAGACTTGTTTCAAAAGGATATAAAGTTGCTATCTGCGAACAGACTGAGGATCCAAAGCAGGCTAAGGGCATTGTAAAAAGAGATGTGACAAGGATAGTCACTCCCGGAACCAACCTTAATATGCAGGCTCTTGAGGAAACCAGAAACAATTACCTCATGTGTATATTTTATGATTCTGAGTGCATAGGAATCTCTGTTGCGGATGTTACGACGGGTGATTATTATCTGACCGAAGTTTCTACGATAAAGGAAGCGTGTGACGAGATCGGAAAGTACATGCCTTCGGAACTTATCTGCAATGAAGCATTTACTTTTTCCGGAGTTTCGACAGATGACATAAAGAACAGACTCGGCGTATATATAAATCCGCTTGATGCCAGATATTATGATGAGGAAGATTGCAAAAAAGCGCTTATTACGCATTTTAAAGTAAAATCACTGATCGGTCTCGGACTTGATGATTTTGGAAACGGGATTGTGGCCGCGGGAGCTCTTTTGCGGTATCTCATTGATATGCAAAAGACTGAGATAGCCAATATTACTCATATTTATCCGTATCTTACGAGTAAATATATGCTTCTTGATTCTTCGACAAGGCGAAATCTTGAACTTGTTGAGACGATGAGGGATAAGCAGAAGAGAGGAACGCTCCTGTGGGTTCTTGATAAGACCAAAACAGCTATGGGTGCGAGAACGCTTCGAAGCTTTATAGAACAACCTCTGATCGAGAAAGATGATATTCTTTTAAGACAGGGTGCGGTCGAAAAGCTTGTAAAGAATGTGGTCACAAGGGAAGAAATACGTGAGTATCTTAATCCCGTATACGATCTTGAAAGACTTATGTCAAAGATCGTGTTTAAGACTGCAAATCCAAGAGATCTTCTTGCTTTCAGGAATTCAATCAGGATGATTCCGGCGATAAAGACATCTCTTATTGATGTTAAGGATGATCCGGAGCTTTCTTCGCTTGAGGAGAGACTCGATCCTTTGAGAGATATTTATGACCTTATCGATATGGCTATCGTTGAGGAGCCTCCGCTTACGATTAAAGAGAGCGGAATCATCAAGGACGGCTTTGATAAAGATATCGACACATTCAGAGAAGCCGGAACAAACGGGAAGAGCTGGCTTGCACAGCTGGAGGATGAAGAAAAGGAAAAGACGGGGATAAAAAATCTTAAGATCAAATACAGCAATGTATTTGGTTATTCCTTTGAAGTTACCAATTCTTTCAAAGACAAAGTTCCCGATTATTTCATAAGAAAACAAACTCTTACAAATTGCGAGAGATATACTACTCCAAAATTAAAAGAGCTTGAAGATACAATTTTAAATGCTCAGGATAAGCTTAATAATCTTGAGTATGAGATGTTTTGTAAAATAAGAGATTCCATCGCTCTTGAAATAGACAGGATACAGGAAACGGCCAAAGCACTGGCGCTTCTTGATGTATATGCATCACTTGCCTATGTTGCCGAAAAGAATCATTATGTTAAGCCTTCAATAAACGAAAAGGGTGTGTTTAATATCAAAAACGGAAGACATCCCGTCGTTGAGCTTATGCTTGATTCTTCCGATATGTTTATTTCGAACGATACATATCTTGATAACAAAAAGCATTGCATCTCAATTATCACAGGTCCCAATATGGCGGGTAAATCCACATATATGAGACAGACGGCGCTTATATCACTTATGATGCAGATCGGAAGTTTCGTTCCTGCGGAAAAAGCCGATATATGCGTTGTTGACAGGATATTTACAAGAGTCGGTGCTTCCGATGACCTTGGCAGCGGTCAGTCTACATTCATGGTTGAGATGAATGAAGTTGCTAATATATTAAGGAATGCGACTCCAAATTCTCTTTTGATATTGGATGAGATCGGAAGGGGCACATCGACGTATGACGGTCTTGCCATAGCCTGGGCTGTTACCGAGCATATCAGTAACAGAAAGATTCTCGGCGCAAAGACTTTGTTTGCTACACATTATCACGAGCTCACAGAGCTTGAGGGCAAGATGGACAATGTAAATAACTACTGTATTGCCGTAAAAGAAAACGGCGATGATATTGTTTTTCTGAGAAAGATCGTAAAGGGTGGCGCCGATAAGAGCTACGGCATTCAGGTCGCAAAGCTCGCAGGTGTTCCCGATATGGTCATTGACAGGGCCAAGGAGATTGTAGCCGAACTTACGGACAATGATATCACAGGCAAAGTCCAGAGCATCGCAAAGGACAATAAGAGTGATAAAAAGGTCAAGGTTAAGCATTATGACGACGTTGATATGGATCAGATGTCACTGTTTGATACGGTAACCGATGAAGATGTGCTTAAGAGATTGAAGGAAATTGACATTACAACTCTTACGCCTATGGACGCTCTTAACACTTTGTACAAGCTTCAGAGCGATTTGAAAAACAGGTGGAAAAACTAAATGGCATTCATTAACGAACTCGACAAAAATACTATTGACCAGATTGCTGCAGGAGAAGTTGTTGAAAGACCTGCAAGTGTTGTAAAAGAACTTGTGGAAAATGCGATAGATTCGGGAGCCACGGCAATAACCGTTGAGATAAAAGGCGGCGGTATCGATATGATCCGCGTTACAGACAACGGTTCCGGAATTGAAAAAAGCGAAATAAGAAAAGCATTTAAAAGACATGCTACGAGTAAGCTTAAATCAATTGACGATCTTTTTAAGATTCATTCGCTCGGATTCAGAGGAGAGGCGCTTTCGAGTATTTCATCCGTTGCGCAGGTCGATCTGATAACAAAGACAAGGGAAGACCTTGTCGGGATCAGATACAGTATAAGCGGCGGTGAAGAAGTGTGTTTTGAAGAGATTGGAGCTCCTGACGGAACGTCTCTTATTGTGAGAAATCTTTTTTTCAACACACCTGCAAGAAAGAAGTTTCTTAAAACTCCGCAGACCGAGGCAAGTTATATCGGAGATGTCATGGAGCACCTTGCGCTTGATAATCCGACGATCTCGTTTCATTACATAAATAACAGAGACGATAAGTTCAATACATCGGGAAACGGAGATCTTAAAGAGATAATCTATAGGATTTACGGAAGGGATGTTTCGCTTAATCTTGTTCCGATAAATGTTACGGAAAGAGGCGTCACGCTTGAAGGATATCTCGGAGAGCCTTCGATAAACAGATCGAACAGAAATTTTGAGATCTTTTTTGTAAACGGAAGATATGTAAAGGATAAGATCGTTTCCAAAGCTCTCGAAGAGGGATATAAGCAGTATCTCATGATGCATAAGTTCCCGTTTGCGGTCCTTCATATCAGGATGGATCCCGCGATGGTAGATGTAAATGTCCATCCTGCCAAGCTGGAAGTTCGATTTGACAATCAGACCGCGCTTTATGAGATGATCAGGTCAAATGTCGAGAATACGCTTAGAAACCGTGAAATGATACCGGATGCGGTTCTTGATGAAAAGAAGAAAGTTCCGGATGAAATCAAACCTGAAAAAGTCGACGTATTTTTTGACGACAGCAAGGGTGATTTAGGAAACTCGGAGAAAAACGAAATCAAGGTCGAAGCAAGCGAAAAGCCTGAAAAAACGGAAGAGAAAAAGGAAAGTCCGGTTAAGAAGACTGCGCCCGAACCGTTTGAAAAGCAGAGGTTTATTGAGAATCTTGTAAAAGAAGACACTCCCGTTTATTCGAAAGATGCAAGCGGAGAAACCGTAAAAATAAGTGATAACAATAAATCCGCTGTCTGGACAAGGATTTTTGGAGACCTTGAAGGAAAGCAGGCGGAAAAAGCCGAGCATCCTTCTCCGATAATAAAGCCTTCGGAAGCTATCATAGTCGAAAAGCCGGTTCAGCTCGATTTTTTCGAAGAAAAGGTTCTTAGCAAAGACAATGTCAAAGAGTATGAGATACTCGGTCAGATCTTTGGAACATACTGGATTATCGGTTACAAAGATAAGATGCTTCTTGTGGATCAGCATGCCGCTCATGAAAAAGTAAACTATGAGCGTATGATAAAGAGATATAAATCGGGTGAACTTCTTTCACAGATGGTAAATCCTCCGGTTATTATCACTTTGGCTTCCGCGGAAGAAGAACTATTCCTTCGCTACAGACAGTATTTTGAGAAGATTGGTTTTAATATCGAGAACTTTGGCGGGCACGAGTACGCAATGAGAGCAATTCCGGTAGATCTGTATGGATGCAATGATGAGAAAGACATGTTTATCAAGATCTTGGATGAACTGTCACATGAGACCAATCTTGACAGGACTCCGGATGTGATAAATTATAAGATCGCGAGCATGGCGTGCAAGGCTTCCGTTAAGGGAAATACCAAGATGTCACGGGCTGAGATGGAAGCTCTTTTGGATGAACTTCTTACTCTTGACAATCCTTATAATTGCCCACACGGAAGACCTACGATCATATCGATGACAAAGTATGAGATTGATAAGAAATTTAAACGAGTTGTGGAATGAATAAACAGAAGCTGATTGTTTTAACGGGGCCTACTGCGGTAGGAAAATCCAAATTATCAATAGAGCTTGCCGGAAAGATAGGCGGAGAGATAATCTCCGCTGATTCTATGCAGGTCTATAAATATATGAATATTGGCACGGACAAGATCACAAAAGAGAAAATGGGCGGTATTCCTCACCATTTAATCGACTTTCTGGATCCAAAAGAGGACTTTAATGTCTTTATGTTCCAGAAACTTGTGAAAGAAGCTGTTTTAGATATTTCATCAAGAGGAAAGATACCGATACTCGTCGGAGGGACGGGCTTTTATATTCAGGCGGTTCTTTATGACATCGATTTTACTGAGACGGATGAAGATGACAGTATAAGGCGAGAGCTTGAAGAAAGAGTTCGCATTGAAGGGACTTCCGGGATTTATGAAGAGCTAAAAAGTGTCGATCCCGAGTCAGCTCTTTTGATACATGAAAATAATTCAAAGAGGGTTATACGTGCTCTTGAATATTATAAAAAGACCGGCAGGAAGATATCCGAGCACAACAAGGAGCAGAGCGAAAAAGTTTCGCCTTATGATTTTTACTACTTTGTGCTTACGGATGACAGGGAAGTTCTCTATTCAAGGATAGATAAAAGAGTTGATGATATGATAAAGAACGGCCTTGTCGATGAAGTTAAGGCTCTCGGAAGGATGAACATACCAAAGACTGCAACATCTATGCAGAGTCTCGGATACAGGGAGATATTCGGATATCTTGACGGAGAATATGATCTTGAGAGAGCTGTGTATCTCATAAAGAGAAACACAAGGCATTTTGCAAAGAGACAGCTAACGTGGTTTAGAAGAGAAAAAGATGTCCGCTGGATCGATAAGTCGGCATTTGGAAGAGATGATAATCTCATTTTAGAAGAAATATTAAGGATATATGAAAATGAATGAATTGAATCTAACAACAGATAAGATATATGAAGAATTCGGCATTTCAGAGAAGGTGCACAGATTTGGCGAGATAATTATTGAGGAGCTCTCGGAGAGATTTAAAAAGATTGATGAAACTGCCGAGTACAACCAGCTAAAAGTCCTTAAGGCAATGCAGGACAATAAGGTCAGTGAAGCTTGCCTTATGGGTACAACGGGATATGGCTATAATGATATCGGAAGAGAGAAGCTTGAAGCTGTATATGCTTCTGTTTTTCATACAGAGGATGCGCTTGTGCGCCCGCAGATAACGTGCGGAACTCATGCACTTGCGCTTGCTCTTATGAGTAATTTAAGACCCGGAGACATGCTTTTTTCGCCGGTCGGAAAACCGTACGATACGCTTGAAGAAGTTATCGGAATAAGAGAATCAAAGGGCTCTCTTGCGGAATACGGTATCACATACTCTCAGGTAGACCTTCTTCCCGACGGAAGTTTTGATTATGACAACATCAAAAAGGTTCTTAATGAAAATGAGAATATAAAGCTCGTTACAATACAGAGGTCAAAGGGGTACCAGACAAGACCGACTCTTTCCGTATCAAGAATCGGCGAACTCATCGCATTTATCAAAGAGATAAAGAGCGATGTAATATGCATGGTTGATAATTGCTACGGAGAATTTGTCGAAAGGATCGAGCCTACCGATGTCGGCGCAGATATGGTAGTCGGATCTCTTATCAAGAATCCGGGAGGCGGACTTGCTCCGATCGGCGGATATATTGCGGGTAAAAAAGAATGTGTTGAAAATGCGGCATTTAGGCTTACTTCACCCGGACTTGGTAAAGAAGTCGGTGCTTCGCTCGGAATACTTCCTTCTTTCTATCAGGGATTGTTCCTTGCACCTACTGTGACCGCAAGTGCTTTAAAGGGCGCTATTTTTGCCGCCAACATTTATGAAAAGTTTGGATTTTCGGTTTGTCCCGACAGCAAAGAAGAAAGACACGACATTATACAGGCTGTTACATTCGGAAAGCCTGAGGGCGTTATAGAATTTTGCAAGGGTGTACAGGCTGCGGCTCCCGTTGATTCATTTGTAACTCCCGAACCATGGGATATGCCCGGTTATGATTCGCAGGTAATAATGGCTGCAGGAGCCTTCGTTTCAGGCTCTTCAATAGAACTTTCGGCAGACGGACCGATTAAAGAGCCTTACTCTGTTTTCTTCCAGGGAGGACTTACATGGCCGCATGCCAAGATCGGTATACTAAAGACTTTGCAAAATCTTGTAGATGCAGGCCTTATCTTGTGCTAAACTAATAGCTGTATGATTTTGATTCTTGCTGATCGCCCGGAAGCTAGTCAGGAGGAATCACATGAAGCAATCAGATATCTCTTTTAAAGAGCACAGAACATATGAGGATCAGCTTCCCTATGAGCGCTTTTTAAAGTCAGGTCCGGAAAGTCTGACCGATGCCGAACTTCTTGCGATTATAATACGAACAGGAAGCAGCATTGCATCTCCGGTTGATATAGCAAAGAAAGTTATGGCAATGGGTAGAGGAAAAGAGAAAGGGCTAAACAGTCTTTTCTGTGTTTCTGTTGAAGAACTTATGGATGTTCACGGCATTGGGGAAGTGAAGGCGGTAAAACTTAAGTGTATTGCTGAGCTTGCAAAGAGAATGTCTTGCCAGAAAGCGGATATCGGACTTTTATGCAACGATCCGTCTATGGTTGCGGAATATTTTATGGAAAAGCTAAGGCATGAAGAATCCGAGAGGGTCTTTTTACTTTGTCTTAACAACAGATTGAAGCTTGTCCGCGAAGTTCTTTTGTCCATGGGGACTGTCAATTCAGCCTCATTATCACCGAGAGATGTTTTTATTCATGCTCTTAAAACAGGAGCTTCAAATCTGATATTGGTGCACAATCATCCGGGAGGAGATCCGTCTCCGAGCAGATCGGATGTTTTGATAACCAATAAGATCAGAGAATCGGGGGCAATGCTTGATATCAATTTAAGGGATCATATAATTATAGGAGATCGCTCATATTACAGCTTTGAAGAAAAAGGGCTGTTATGGCAATAAGGAGGACGTTTTGAGTAACATATTTGGAATCGATCTTGGAACCAGCAACATTAAAATTTACAACAGAGATGAGGACGGGCTTTTCGTTGAGAAGAACATGATCGCCATCGAAAACAAGACAAGAGTTTTTGCGTATGGTAATTCTGCATACGAAATGTATGAGAAAGCTCCCGATAAGATTCAGATCACATATCCTCTTAGCAGTGGTGTTATTGCTGATATCGAACACATGGAAGCTCTCGTAAAGCTTTTTTTGACAGATCAGATGAAGGGTTCGGTTAAGCCTTGTGAAGTTTATATTGCAGTTCCCAGGGATGTTACGGAAGTAGAAAGACGTGCCTTCCACGATCTTATAAATGATGCCGGAATTAAAGCCAAGAAGATCATGATGGTTAAGAAGCCTTTGGCTGACGGGCTCGGAATGAATGTTGACGTTATGAATTCACAGGGTGTACTTGTTGTTGACGTCGGATATGACACAACAGAGATCTCAATTCTTTCACTCAGAGGAATCGTTGTCAGCAAACTTATCAAAGTCGGCGGAAAGAAGTTCGACGAGGCGATAAGAACCGTTATCCGTAAGGAATTTGGTCTTCTTATTGGTGAAAAAACATCGGAAACTGTAAAAATGTCACTTAAGGATCTTGAAAAAGAGGGTAAGGATGCAGTCGTTTACGGAAGAGATATCGTAACAGGTCTTCCCGTAGAGAGAATGATCCCTACAGATCTTCTCAATCAGGCTCTTATTGAGAGCTTTGACGTAATCCTTGATAATATTAAAGCCACACTTGAGAGAACTCCTCCGGAACTTGCGGCAGATATCTTCAAGCACGGACTTTATCTTACAGGCGGCGCTTCTCAGATCTGTCATCTTGCACAGAGACTTTCAAACGGTGTCGGACTTAATGTTAATCTTGCAGAGAACCCGATCGGTTCTGTTGCACTCGGTCTTTCAAAGATCATCAAAGATGACCAGTACAAGGTTCTTGCATATGGAATCGAAGAGGATAAATAATGAGCCCTGTTATTAGGAGAAACGGAGAAGAGTTTACTGTCCCCAGTAAATATCTTCTCTCTATTTTAACTGCATTATGTATTGTTCTTATGCTGATAACTTTTAACGCAGACAAGATCAATGCAGGTCCGCTTGAAGGACCCATAAATGCTTTTGCGAGTATCTTTATGATGCCGCTTCAAAGAGGTATCACGACTGTCGGTACTAAGATTAAAAATACGGCAGACAGATTGTCTGAGATCTCAAGACTTCTTGACGAGAACGAAAGACTCAAGGCAAAAGTAGATGAGCTTACGATTGAAAACAGCAAGCTTCAGCAAGATAAATACGAACTTATAGAATTGCGTGAACTTAAAGAACTCGATGATCAGTATAAGTTTGATACGGTTGCTGCAAGGGTTGTAGCCAAAGAAGAAGGCAACTGGTATGACTCATTTATTATCGACAAGGGACAAGACAACGGCCTTGAAATTGACATGAATATTATTGCCGACGGTGGTCTTGTCGGACGTATTGTCAAACTGGGACCCGACTGGGCTCAGGTCCGCACGATTATTCACGATGACAATAATGTTACCGGAACAATCCTTAGCTTAAAGAAAAATCTTAATATTTCGGGTAGTCTTAAAGAGTACGATTACAGCGGAAATATAACCTTTTCAAGATTTAAAGACGACAAAATTGCGCTTGGAGATTCCGTAGTCACATCCACAATCAGTGAGAAATATATTCCGGGAGTTTTGATCGGAAGTGTTTCCGGTATAGATAATGAGCCTGACAATACGAAAAAAGGTACGATCACACCGGTTGTTGATTTTGAACATTTGGATATAGTGCTTGTTGTAAAGAATCCCAAACCATTTAAACAAAAATAAAAATCAGATGAGTATAAGAAGAATATTAGTAAATTTTTTATTGGCAATATTGACGTTTGCGGTGCAGACTTCGATCTTTGAAAAAGTATTGGATTTTGGCGGTGTAACTCCGGATCTTATGCTTGTTTTCGTGACCTCTGTAGCCTTTTTACGTGGAGAAAAACCGGGACTTATGACAGGTTTTTTTGGTGGTTTATTGATTGATATATTTTTTGGCCACCTCGGTTTTTATGCACTTATTTATATGTATCTCGGGTTCCTTGTGGGAAAACTGAACGAGGTCTTTTATTCTCAGAATATTGCAATCCCCATCACGATAATATCTGTTTCTGATTTTATCTACAATTTTGTTTGTTATGTTTTGCTACTCTTGTTCAGAAAGCGATTTGATATCGGTTATTATATGATAAACACGATAATACCCGGAGTTGTCTATACGGCGCTTGTTGCGATTTTCTATTATCCGGTTATCTTGAAGATACATGAATGGATCCTTGAGAAGGAACAAAGGAGCGAGAAAAAATTTGTTTGACGAGATTAAAGAGAAATTTATAAAGTTCATAACTTCAAGATCTGTAATGCTTGCAGGGGTAATTGTTGCATTTGCATGTGTTTTGCTTGCTCGTTTATTTTATTTGCAGATAATGATGGGAGATTATTACAAAGAAACGGCAACCAACGAAACAATCAAGGATAAGTATATTCCTGCGCCTCGCGGATGCATCTATGACAGAAACAAAAATCTTCTTGCTCATGATGAGCGTGCGGATTCCGTAACGATAGAAGATGTATATCCCGATATGAAGCTTAAGGAAAAGAACCGTAAGATTAATGAAACTCTCTTGAAAACAATTGAGATTATCGAAGCCAATAACGATGAAATAGATTTTGATTTTGATATCGTGAGGGATGTTTCGGGAAAATATATTTTTAAGTCTGAAAATGAATCGGATATTCTAAAGTTTCTCAGAGATGCTTACGGAAGAACTTCCGTAAAAGAGCTTAAAACTGAAGAAAAAGTAAAGACAGCCAAACAGGTGGTTGAGGATCTTTGCTATAGCTACAGTATCGGAGATTATACGGATCCTCAAAATATAAGCAGAGAAACATTTGAGGCCATGAAGGGCTATTCACCCGAAATGGGATTTAAGATACTGGTTATCAGATATAGAATGGCTAAACAGGGCTTTCAGAATTATCTTGCTACCACTATTGCTTCGAAGGTTTCGGAAGAAACCGCCGCTGCAATTTTGGAGAGTAAAGATCAACTTGAGGGTGTTGATATTACAAGCAGCTATGTAAGAATGTATGATGATGATTTCTTCTGCTTTTCACCGATTCTTGGATATACCGGAAAAATATCAGTCACAGAGCTTGATGAATTTAATAACGGTGCAGGCGACGAAGCAGAAGAGGATAAAAAAGGCTTATTTGCAAAAGCCGGTTCCGCCGATGATGAAGAACAAAAATATGATCTGAATGATATTGTCGGAAAATCCGGTATTGAAAAGTCACTTGAAAGTGAACTTCAGGGAATAAAAGGAAAAGATACAATTCACGTAGATAAAACAGGACATATTCTTGAAATCAGTGACAGTGTTGAGCCTGTCGCAGGCCATGACGTGTATCTTACCATCGATAAAGAACTTACAAAAAGCTGCTACAAGATTCTTGAAAAAAATCTTGCAACCATTCTTCTTGATAAGCTTAAAGATTCAAAACGCGGTCCTGTTTTCGACGAGAAGCCCAGTGCAAATCAGATGTGGCTTCCCATATATGACGCATATATAAATCTTTTTGTGAATGATATTATAGATATTTCTAAATTTAAGAACGCAGATGCACAGGAAAACGAAAAGGCTTTGTATGCAGCATTTGTTCCCAAGAAAAAAGAAACAATCGCTGCGATCAAGGATGAACTTCTGAATAAGAAGACTCCTAAAAATCAGCTTCCTGAAGAGTATCAGGAATATATTGATCATATTCTGGATATCTTAAGGGATAAGAATTATCCGATAATTTCAGCCGATATGGATGATGAAGATTTTGTTAAGATCAATAAGGAATGGAAAGCGGGAACAATTTCTCTTGCCCAGTATATTGACAGAGCGATAATAAACGAATGGGTTGACGCATCTAAGCTTGATATTGAGAATCTCTACGCTGATTCGGATGAAACTTACGCTGAGATTGTCAATTATATTGTCGCGGGAAAAGAAAGTAAGGGTGCCACAAAGCAGTACGGACTTAATAATGATCATGTATTTGATACTTATCTATATAAGCATATGCTTTATTCAGATACCATAACTCCAAGGCAGGTATGTAATGTTCTCTTGGAGCAGGGGATCATAAAAGCAGAAAATATTGATCCCGATGAACTTACAGTCTGGAAAAATGGCGGAGTGTCACCTTACGTATTTTTACGTAACAGGTTGGAAAAACTTGATATAACACCTGCACAGCTTGGTTTATATCCTTGTACAGGTTCCATGGTTATTACAGATGTACAGACAGGTGATATTCTGGCACTTGTATCGTACCCCGGTTATGACAACAATCGTCTGAGCGATGGAGATCCGGATTATCTGACAAGTCTTTTGATGGATAAGTCAAATGCTAAACCTATGTATAATCATGCTACTCTTGAAAAGACAGCGCCCGGATCTACATTTAAGATGGTAACCGCTACCGCGGGACTTATGGAAAATGTTATAACTACAACTTCAACCATTGGCTGTAGCGGAATTTTCAGTAAATCGGATCCTCAACATCCCGCAAAATGTTGGAAAGCAGGCGGACACGGTTCACTTAATGTTGTAGGTGGTATCAGAAATTCTTGTAACTGCTTTTTCTATGAGGTCGGTTATCGGTTGGGAACAAGTGGCAATAAATATGACAAAGATCTTGGTTGTGCCAAACTTGCAAAATATGCCGGAGAATATGGCCTTACAGATAAATCCGGAATAGAGATTGCCGAAGCGGAACCGGAAGTTGCCTCAGAGGATGCTGTCCGTGGCGCTATCGGACAGGATACAAATAACTATTCAACTGTTGGTCTTGCAAGATATATTACAACTGTTGCAAACCGCGGAAAATGTTTTGATCTTACATTGGTAGATAAGATTGCGCTTGATTCCTACGGCAAAATGAAAGATAACAGTGCTAAGGTCAGAAATCAGATAAATATGCCGCAGGCTTACTGGGATTTCATTCATCATGGAATGAGAGAAGTAGTAATGGATAAGCCTTATTACAGCGAGCTTTCAAATAAAGGATGCCCTGTTGCGGGTAAGACCGGAACGGCGGAAGAAGGATGGAATCCCAACCATTCGCTGTTTGTCTGTTATGCACCGTACAGTGATAAGAAAGAGCAGCCTAAAATTGCGGTGGCTACCAGAGTTGCCAACGGATATACTTCAAGTTATGCCGCACAGATAACGGAAAAGGTACTTGAATATTATTTTGGATATAAGACGATCGATGAGATTCTGGGCGGTGAAGATCATCTTATCGGAGGCGGACGTGAGGACTAAAGTTTGGAGAAATTAAATGCGTGAAATTCTGAAAAAATATAAGATAACCGAATATGATTTTTTCTTTGTGGCAATGATTCTGATAACCAATATTTTTGGTATTCTTGCCGTAACATCCTCGTTTCCGGAATTAAAAACAGGTGTGATCGGCGGCTCGATATTCGGTTTTTTGGTAATGATTGTTTTGTCACTTGTGGATTATTCTTTTTTACTGAAATTTAATTGGCTCTTTTACATTGCAAATCTTGTCCTTTTGTTACTTGTTATATTTTCTCCTATGGGAAAAGTCATTAACGGTGCAAGAAGGTGGTTGAAGCTTGGTGTCATGTTTCAGCCTTGTGAAGCAGCCAAAATTTTATTGATTTTATTTTTTGCGCAGTTTATTATGAAATATAAAGAAAAAGTTAAAGATATACGCTTTATCTTTGTTTGTTTTGCTTTGCTGGGGCTTCCTGTTTTATTGATTTTTGCTCAGCCCGACCTTTCAACATGCATTATGATATTCGTTACTTTTGCATGCATGTTGTTTGTTGCCGGAATGGACTGGAGACTTGTTGCAATTGCGCTTGCTGTTGCAGTTCCTCTTGTCCTATTTGTTATCGGTGATGCTGCAAACGGCTGGGGTATTGTTTTTGGTAAGATTCTAAAAGCATATCAACGTGACCGAATACTAGCATGGTTACGTCCTGAAGAGTTCACTACCACCGATGCTTATCAGACATTACATTCGCTGATGGCAATCGGTTCGGGTGGAATCCGCGGAAAAGGATATAATACGGATGATGTTACCGTACTTAACGCGGGATTTATTTCAGAGCCACAGTCAGACTTTGTTTTTGCGGTTATAGGAGAAGAATTCGGCTTCATTGGGGGATGCGCGGTTATCATTCTGATCTTAATAATTTCGGTCAGATGTTTTATGATCTCCTTTAGGGCAAAAGACAAAGCAGGGCAACTTCTTGCAGCAGGAATCGGTGCTTGGATCGGATTTCAGGGATTTATAAACATATCCGTTGTTACCGGCCTTTTTCCCAATACGGGACTTCCGCTTCCGTTTATCAGTGCCGGAAGCTCGGCACTTTTAAGCATGTATGCGGGCATGGGAATTGTCCTTAATGTCAGATTGCAAAGCAACAAGTATATCTAGGGAGGGTTACAGATAGAAATGAATATTGCGCTTATTGCACATGATGCAAAGAAGAAGCTTATGCAGAATTTCTGTATAGCATATAGGGGTATATTGAGTAAAAACGATCTTTTCGCCACGGGAACAACGGGCAGACTTATAGAAGAAGTTACAAATCTTAGTATTCATAAGTATCTTGCGGGACACCTCGGAGGTGCACAGCAACTTGGAGCAGCTATTGAACATAATGAGATCGATCTTGTTATTTTTTTGAGAGATCCGCTCACTGTTAAATCACATGAGCCTGACATCAGCAATGTCATGACTCTTTGCGATATGCATAACATCCCGGTTGCAACTAATCTTGCTTCAGCAGAACTGCTTATTAAATCTTTGGATAGAGGAGATCTTGAGTGGCGTGAAATGTATAAGTAAGCCTTGTTCTTTTTTTGCTATAGTGTTGATGTTGTCATCCGTTTTTATGAGCGGATGTTCTTCAATTCCATACGAAGCAAAGTATTCGATTGATAAATCAACAACAAGTAACAGATGTGAGCCTTTTGCGGCAGATAAGTGTATTGCCGACGTAGAGGATATTTCCAGCCAGGACATGCAGGTCAATGACAAAGCAAGTGCCGGTCTGTTTGACATTAACAGAAGAAGAACACTTTATGCAAAGAACGTACATGAAAGACTTAAACCCGCCAGTCTGACGAAAGTCATGACTGCTTATATTGCGCTTAAATATTTCGGAGATCAGCTTGATAAGGTGCTTGTTGCAGACTCATCGGTATATGCCAATGAGAGCGGAGCTCAGGCACTCGGACTTAAGGAAGGCTGCTCGATGACGCTGAACGAAGCACTTTATGCGCTTCTTATTTATTCCGCAAATGACGTGGCAAATCTTATTGCGACTAATCTTGCGGGCTCCATTGAGGCTTTTGCCGATATGATGAATGCCGAAGCCTTAAAACTTGGTGCGACTCAGTCTAATTTCAAGAATCCAAACGGTCTTAATGTTGAAGATCACCTTGTTACCGCATATGATATGTATCTGATCTTCAGTGCCGCTATGAAATATGATAAGTTTTCAGAGATAATCAGCATGAATTCTTATGATGTAAAGTGGACCGATGAAAACGGTGAAGGCCAATCAAGGACAATTGATAATACAAACGGGTATCTTAGAGGAGATGTGGAAGCACCCAGCGGAGTTACTGTTATAGGTGGTAAAACAGGTACCACAAATGCTGCCGGACATTGCCTTATCCTTCTTGCGAAGGACGGTAACGGAAATCCGTACATTGCGGTAATTCTGCGTGATACAGACGGAGATACATTGTATTCGGACATGACTAATATGCTTAATGAAATCGTTAAATGATGTTGTCTTTTAGCACCTAATATCCTATAATTAATATATCGATAAAATACTTACTTGCGGGAGGGTATGCCGATGGTTCAGTTAATTGTTGGGAAAAAAGGAAAAGGTAAGACCAAATGCTTATTGGACAAGGTAAACACCGAGGTAAAGAATGTTCTCGGTTCAATAGCCTTTCTTGATAAGAGTACCAAGCACATGTATGAACTTAACAATAAGATTCGTCTGATAGTCGTCTCGGAGTTTATGATAGAAAATTCCGATGAATTCATAGGTTTCGTCAGTGGTATTATTTCTCAGGACCATGATCTCCAGCAAATGTATTTTGACAGCTTTTTGAAAATATCCTGTCTTGAAGGAAAAGATATTTCAGGAACTATCGACAAGCTCGAAAAGCTTGGCGAAAAGTTTAATATTGATTTTGTTCTCAGTCTTTCTATGGATGAGTCAGAACTTCCTGAAAGCGTAAAATCAAATGTTGTTATTTCACTTTAAATTTTTAAGTATCAGATATTTGAGCCGCGGTATTCCGCGGCTCAATGTATGAAGAAGGTTAATAATATGGCCGGCCAGAATAGCCGAAAAATTACAAAATATCCCAAAAACATTAATAACATAAATATAGGTGTGGTTTTCTTTGTTGCCGTGGCAATATATATAATCATAAGTGTTGTCATTTACCTCGGCAAAGACCGCGTGATACCTTATCAGGTTATGGACGGATCTCTTTCTGCCAATAACATTTATGAGGCTATCGCCATCAGAAGCGAGAAGATCGTTCAGGCCGACCGTGCGGGCTATGTTTACTATATCGCATCCGAAGGTAGCAGAGCGGCGGCAGGTGACTTTGTTTATACTATCGATGAATCGGGGAAGCTTATTGAATATTTGAAATCACAGGGATCGGAAGAAGTGGCGCTGAATGATGAGAGTATGTCGGAACTCAGATCTCAGATCATGTCGTTTACTTCAACTTTCGATGAAAAAAATTTTTATACCGCATATGATTTTAAGAACGGTCTTGACGGAACGGTTCAGAAGCTCTCAAACAGCAGTCTTTTAAGCGATATTGAGTCTCTTAATCTGAATAATTCCATTGCCAGGATCAATGCGCAGGAACCCGGTATTGTAATTTATTCAACAGACGGCTATGAGAATCTTTCTCCGGAGAACATAACACTTGAAAATTTCGATCAGTCCAAATATGAAAAGAAGCAGCTTATAAATAACACACTTGTAAAAAAAGGCGATCCGGTTTATAAGATCTGTGACAGTGAGGATTGGTCAATAATCATCAATGTTAAGGATGAAGAGCAGGCGAAAGAACTTGAAAGTCATCAGTATGTCGACGTAAAATTTATTAAGAATCAGGATGTTTCATCGGCAAAGGTGTCTACTTTTACAAACGAAAACGGTGATAAATTTTTCATGTTGTCTTTTACCAATTCTATGATCACTTTTTGTAAGGACAGATTCCTGAGTGTTGAGATTCTTACTGAAAGCAATAACGGTCTGAAGATACCTAATTCCGCCATTGTAGAAAAGAGTTTTTATACGATCCCGCAGGATTTTGTTTCCGATAACAATGACAGTACAAAGAGTGTTCTCCGGGATAAATACGATGAGCAGGGAAATAAGACGGTTGAATCGGTAAATATATCAATTTATAATGAGGATGATTCCGATTGTTATATCGATACGGATGTGCTGAGAGCAGGAGATGTGCTTATAAAGCCTGATTCGACGGCGACATTTACAGTCGGAAAGACGGGTACACTAAAGGGCGTATACAATTATAACAAGGGATATGCCGACTTTAAGCAGATCGAGGTTCTTTACGATAACGAGGAATATTCAATTGTTAAGTCAAAAACCAGATATGGCCTGAGAGTTTATGACTATATTATTCTGGATGCCGAATCATATGACAAAAATCTTTCACAGAATATTGATGATTCACAAGCAACAATTGATGAATCGGCAGACGGAGGGTCGACCAAGGATTCCTGAAATAAAGTGGAAAAGAGCCTGTTTGTTACAACAGCGATTTGACATACGGTATAAACCTACGATAATATTAAAGTAGTTTTTTGCTGGGATTATTATTATGAGGAGCATATAGATAATGAGCGTAATGGATAAGTTTTTAAAAGCAATACAGCTTACGGGAGATGATGAAAGCGGATATTACGATTCTGATGATGTCTACTATGATAGCAGTTCCAAAAACGATATATTTAGCAATACGACTCCTATAGGAAAGGATGTTCCTGCGATCGATCTTTCCGAGGAAAAGAAAAAGACAACTCCCAAAGTTGTTCCTACCAGATCAAGAAAAGCATTATCTGCGGCAGGCATGGAGGTTTGCGTGATTAAACCTACATCTGTCGAGGATGCAAGGGAGATAACGGAAACACTTTTGGCTAACAGGACTGTTGTGCTTAATCTGGAAGGCCTTGATGTTGATATCGCACAGAGAATCATTGATTTTACTTCTGGTTCGACATTTGCAATATCAGGTAATCTTCAGAAAATTTCCAGATATATATTTATTATTACACCTGCATCTGTAGATATTTCAGGTGATTTCCAGAGTATTTTGAGCGGGACATTCGGTGGTGGAATTACAGAAGGACCACAGCAGATAGATTAAAAATCGAGGCTGTTGACGCTGATAATAGGTCAACAGTCTTTTTTTGGGGAGAATATTATGGAAAAGATATTAAACGTATGCTATCAAGAAAAGCCGTGCTATGACATTGTATATAGCAAAGATTTTGCGGAACTTGGCGAAGAAATTAAGAAAATCGGTTTTGAGAACAGAAAAATCTGTCTTATCACAGATTCTAACGTAGATGGACTTTACTCTGATGAAGTATGTGATATACTAAATAAAGTTGCAAAAGCTGTTATAAAATGTGTAATACCCGCGGGAGAGGAAAATAAGAACCTCGACGAGATAAATAAGATATACGAACAGCTTATTTTGAACCGTTTTGACAGGCATGACCTTATTGTCGCTCTCGGAGGCGGAGTTGTAGGAGATATGTCAGGTTTTACGGCTGCAACTTATTTGAGAGGAATTGCTTTTATCCAGATTCCCACGACGCTTCTTGCTCAGTCTGACAGCAGCATCGGCGGAAAGACCGGCGTTGATTACAAAGGTTATAAGAACATGGTCGGAGCTTTTTATATGCCGAGACTTGTTTATATGAATATATCAACTCTTAAGACTCTCGATGGAAGGCAGTTTGCTTCGGGTTTTGCAGAGGTTATGAAACACGGTATCATCAAGGACAGTGAGTTCTATACCTGGCTCATCGACAATATGTATGAGATTGATGACAGGGATATTGATACTCTTTTGGAGATGGTATACAGAAGCTGTCTTGTGAAGAAAGCTGTTGTTGAGAAGGATCCCACAGAGAAGGGCGAAAGAGCACTTCTTAACTTTGGTCATACACTCGGTCATGCAATTGAGAAGTACAAAAACTTTGAGCTTATGCACGGAGAGTGTATTTCGCTCGGTTTTGTTGCGGCAGCATTTATCTCTTGGAAGAAGGGACTTCTTTCAATGGAGGAATATTACGAAGTAAGAGATATGCTTGTTCCGTTTAATCTTCCTATTTCTCTTGACAATATTGACGCGGATGAGGTTATAAAACTTACAAAATCCGACAAGAAAGCTGATGCTGATAAGATAAAGTTTATCCTTATCAAGAAGATAGGCAGAGCCGTTATCGATACTACGGTTACGGATGATGAGATGAGAGCCGCTCTCGAAGAAATTGATTGGTCAAAAAAGGCCAATGAATAAATAGAGGTTTTACGAGGATTTATTATGAACACAAATTTATCTAAAAAGAAAAAACTTTTTTTACTTTCCGATCTTGTACTTATTGTCTTGCTGATATTTTTTGATCAGCTCACAAAGCACCTTGCATTTGTACATCTTCAGGATAAGCCCGCAATCAAGATAATCAACGGGGTTCTTGAGCTTAATTTTTTGAAAAACAGCGGAGCTGCGTTTGGAATGCTTCAGAATCAGAAGGTTTTTTTCGTACTTATTGCCGCAATTATGCTTGTGGTTATAGCATACGTTCTTTTCAGAATGCCCGATGACAAGAAATATAATATTTTGCATATTGTTCTGGCACTTGTTGCAAGCGGTGCCGCAGGAAACATGATCGACAGAATACATAATGATTATGTTATTGATTTCATTTATTTTGTTATCATCAATTTTCCTATTTTTAATGTAGCCGATATTTATGTTACGGTTGCAACATTTATCTTTGCGGTACTTCTTCTTTTTTACTACAAGGATAACGATTTTGAATTTTTGAGCTTCAAGCAGCAGAAGAAATTCAAGGAGTTCAAATAAGGTATTTTGAGAATGGATGAAACTAATCTCTTTGAATGTGTAGTTACCGATGAATATGAAGGATACAGAATCGATAAGCTTATAAGTGAACTTATCGATTCTTTTTCGCGTTCTTATATAAAAAAACTTATCGATGATAAAAAGGTTTTTTGCAATGATAAGAATGTAAAGGCAAGTTATGTTGTATCTGAGAATGATGTGATAAAGATGGAGATTCCGCCGCTTAAAGTTCCCGAGATTGTACCGCAGGATATCCCTCTTGATATCATTTATGAGGATGAAGATGTGCTTGTTGTAAATAAGCCAAAAAACATGGTGGTGCATCCAGCTCCCGGCCATTATTCCGATACGCTCGTAAATGCCGTTATGTTTCATTGCAAGAATCTGTCGGGTATAAATGGCGTTTTAAGACCCGGAATCGTGCACAGGATCGACAAAGATACGACAGGTTCCGTTATTATCTGCAAAAATGACGCCTCTCACAGGGAGATAGCGGCTCAACTTAAGGAGCATTCCATAGACCGCATTTATCATGCCATCTGCTATGGAATAATCAAAGAAGATGAAGGCGATATTGATGCGCCGATCGGAAGAAGTCCTTCTGACAGAAAGAAAATGGCTGTCGTTTCAAAGGGCGGAAAAGAGGCATTTACACATTATCGTGTTTTGAAGCGTTTTGAGCAGGATAATATGACATATATAGAGTGCAAGCTTAAGACCGGCAGAACCCACCAGATAAGGGTTCATATGGCGCATATAGGCCATCCTCTATTGGGCGATGAGGTCTATGCTCCCGGAAGAAAGAGTAAGTTTAAAACGGACGGACAGTGTCTGCATGCCAAGACTCTGTGCTTTGTTCATCCAAAGACGTCTGAATATATCGAGACAGATGCTCCTTTACCCGCATATTTTCAGCATTTGCTTGATGTTCTCAAATAATGTAAGATATAAGTAGGTAAAGCTTTTTATAAAAAGGGGTGATCTGTATGAATACTATAGTCACTATCGGAAGACAGTTTGGATCGGGCGGAAGAGAAATCGGAGAAATGGTTGCCGATCATTTTGGAATAAAATGTTATGACAAGGAGCTTTTATCAAGAGCTGCCAAGGAAAGCGGATTTTGTGAAGAGATGATCCAGAATCACGATGAGAGGCCTACAAATTCTTTTTTGTACAATCTTGTAATGGATACATATTCTTTTGGATATAATTCCTCAAGTTTTGTAGATATGCCGATCAGTCACAAGGTTTTCCTTGCTCAGTTTGATACGATCAAGAAGATTGCAAAGGAAGAGCCTTGTATCATCGTAGGAAGATGCGCAGATTATGCGCTGAGCGATCTTCCTAATGTTCTTAATCTCTTTATCTACGGCGATGAAGAATGTAAGATCAAGAGGATCAGAGAGAGGTTTTCCGATATCACATCAAACGAAAAAGCACGTGAGATGATGATAAAGAAAGATAAGCAGCGTCAGAGCTACTACAATTACTATTCTTCCAAGAAGTGGGGAAGAGCCGACAGCTACGATCTATGCATAAACTCAAGCATTCTTGGTATTGAAGGCACGGTGAAGCTGATAATTCAGTATATCGAAGACTATGAAGCTGCCAAAAAAGACTGATAGCAAGAAAAAATCATGAGCAGGACAGGTTTTAAATCTGTTTTGCTCTTTTTATGTTATTAAACAAAATATGGCATATTTTGAATTTTTTATAAAATAACTTAACTAAAATACGTCTTCTCCGATATATATTTTGTAGCTGAACAATTCCAGGGAGATAATTCATTTATGGATTTTAATTTTTTAGCATCGGTTGACAGCATTACTAATAAATATCTGAATCAGACTGCAATTTCGTCACTTAGTGAAGAGGACAAGAAGAAATTTGGAGCTGATTTTGCCGAAGTATATGAATCAATGACATCAATGAAACTCTTGAGCGCAAATCTTCGTACAAGTTATGAGAATACGCATTCTGACGATTTAAACGAACATGCGTCAAGACTGGGTTACTCAATTGATAACAGAGTGATCAATATGCTTCATGTGCAGATCTCGGATGATATGAATACTAAAGTTAAATCTGCAATGGATAATGCTGCGGAATCATTGTTGCAATAATTTTTATCAATAGAGTCTGTATCTTACGGATACAGACTTTTTGCGTTATCAGGGGATTCAAAATAAAGTTTTACCAAAGTTTTTATCCTTTTTTGCTGGAATATTGCATTTTTCAAGAGTAGAATGTTTTGTTGAGGAGCGAAGTAAATATGAAGAGAAAAATAGAAAAGAAATATGTCGATTATCTTGTAAAGAAAACCGAAGAGATCATAAATATTGATTCTCCCACGGGTTATACCGAAGAAGCCGCTTCTTTTGTAAAAAATGAATTTGAAGCGCTTGGTTTTAATGCTTACTACACGGTTAAAGGTGGTATTATTGTCGAGTTTGGCGGCAAAGATAAAGACAACGGACTCCTTCTGGAAGCTCATGTTGATACGCTTGGCGGAATGGTCTCTAAGATCAAGACAAACGGCAGACTGGAGCTTACAAATCTCGGCGGTATGAATCCCAATAATGCCGAGACTGAAAATGTTAAAGTCATTACGAAATTTAACGGTGAGTATGAAGGTACTTTCCAGTTAAACGATGCCTCGATCCATGTTAACGGAAAATATAACGAGCAAAAAAGAGACTGGGATAGCTGCGAAGTTGTTCTTGATGAAGATGTAAAAACTGCCGATGACGTCAAGAAGCTTGGAATCGCCATCGGTGATATAGTCTGTTTTGATCCGAATTTCAGAGTGACAAAGAGCGGATATATCAAGTCCAGATTCCTTGATGATAAGCTCAGTGTCGGAATTTTATTTGCTTATGCAAAATATCTTAAAGATAATAACATTACCCCTGAAAGAGCTATATATGCCCATATAACGGTTTTTGAAGAAGTCGGGCACGGTGGATGCGGAAGCGTTCCCGAAGGCTGTACAGAGGTAATTTCTGTTGATATGGGATGCGTCGGAGAAAAGCTTGACTGCAGTGAGAGACAGGTTTCTATCTGTGCGAAAGACAGCGCGGGACCGTACAATTACAATGTTGTAAAGTCTCTTATCAAGGCAGCAATGGATAATGATATTGACTATGCCGTTGATGTATATCCTTTTTACGGAAGTGACGCCGAAGCATCGCTTCGTGCCGGAAACGATCTAAGGCACGGCCTTATAGGCGCCGGTGTCTATGCTTCTCACGGATATGAAAGAAGTCACAAAGACGGTGCAGAAAATACACTTCGCTTATTATTGGCATATACAACTGACTAAAGGAGTGTGAAAAGACTACATTATGAAGTATATTTATGAGACTCACATGCACACCAAGGAAGCGAGCGCCTGCTCCGGAACAGAGGCCCGCGAGTTCATTAAATACATGTCCGATCTTGGTTACAGCGGAATAATTATTACAGATCATTTTTTTAACGGAAACAGTTGCATTCCCAAGGATCTTCCCTGGGAGGAGAGAGTAGAGAAGTATTGCAGCGGCTATGAGCATGCTCTTGAAGAAGCACGTAGTACAAATTCAGATCTGGTTGTCATGTTCGGTATAGAATATAATTTTCACGGAGATGAATTTCTTCTTTACGGAGTAGATAAAAAGTGGCTGCTTGATAATCCCGATATTCTTGAAAAGAGCAGACATGAAGTTTATGAATCCGTGCATAATTACGGCGGAATAATGATACAGGCTCACCCTTACAGGGAAAGAGGCTATCTAAGCGAGATAAATCTGACACCTTCGGTTTGCGACGGCGTTGAGGCTTACAACGCATGCAATCCCGATTATCAGAATTCACTCGGCTACCAATATGCCGTTGAGAAGAATTTCAGAATGTCCGCCGGTTCCGATATTCATAATCCCGGACAACCGGATATGGCCGGTATGAGCTTTGATCATAAGATAAATTCAATAGACGAGTATGTCAAAGCTTTCATGAATAACGAGGGAACACCGGTATTTATGAGAGATATATCTTCAAATCGTGAATTTAAGGAAGTGTCAGGTGATAAAGCTCTTACGGTACCTACACAGGGACCGACACTTGAAGTTATCTGGCATTGAATATTTAGTTAAATGGAGAGGTTATTTATTTTAAAGATATGATAACCTCTTTTTTATGCTTGTTTTTAAGCTGTTTTTGATATAATGATAAAAAAGTATTGTTATTAAAGGAGGTATTTGAATATGGCAGATATCACAAGTATTATCAAGCAGATTTCAGGTAACAAAGATCTTTTAAAACAACTTTCGGCGGCCGATCTCAGTCAGGCAAAGGATCTTCTTGCAAAAGCAAACATCAATATTGACGAGGCAGATGTCAAAAAGGTTCAATCGGCACTTGCAGACGGCAAGTTTGACTTTGGTGATATCAAGAATATTGCCGGAGGATTATTTAAGAAATAAAACTGTACAATTTGGAAGCAATTGATAGAAATTGATAGTAGTTGATAGTAGTTTTGTATTAAATATACTTTTTTGCAAAATTCTAGTTTTACGAAAAACATATAGTGTGATAATATAGATATATGGGATTTAATCCTATATATCTATATTTTTATTGGTTATAAAACTGTACCTATTGGAGGAAAACTTACTATGCCTGAGAACAAAATGCAATACTCTGATAAGATCAATGAGCTTCTGAATGAAATGCCCGAGTTTGTTTCTGATTTCATATATAACTTCGGTCGTGTTGAAAATTATGCGACTAAGCTCGAATATTGTCGTGACATAAAGGTTTATCTTGAATATATTGTAAGTTACCTTCCAAAGCACTGCGATAAAAGCATAAAGGAACTATCCATAGATGACGTTGCAAATGTAGAGATCCTTGATATAAACAGATTTCTGACAACGCTTTCAGGTAATCACAAGGAATCAACGGTTAAAAGAAAACGCGCTTCATTATCAAGTATGTATGGCTTCTTTGTTGCTACGGGAAAAATGCCACGCAATCCAATTGCCGCTACCAAGACAATTAAAATTCCAAGCAAAGATGTTATTTATTTAACAAACCAAGAACAACGTGTACTTCTTGATACTGTAAGGCATGGAACAAATCTTCACGATTCTGTCGCAAAGGTACATTATATCTATGCTGACAGAGATTCGGCCATGTTTTTGTTGCTTCTTGATACGGGACTTCGTGTTTCCGAGATGCTCGATACGGATATTATTGACTATAATTTTGAGGAATGCAGCGTTGTTGTAACAAGAAAAGGCGGTGATACACAGACAATCTACTATTCCGACGAATGTCGCGATTATCTGGAGATATATTTCACATCTCAAAAGGCCAAATTTGGCTTATCCTCAAAGAATCTTAAATTCCCCGCTTTCACTACTACTACCGGCAATAGGCTGGGAGTGCGTGCGGTCGAAATTCTGGTAAAGAAATATGTTTCTGTATGCCTTCCGGAAAAAACAAGGATAATATCGCCTCACAAATTAAGATCAAGTTTTGCAATGAGTTTTTATGCTGCAAGCGATAATGATATTCTGCTTCTTAAGAAAAAAATGAATCATAAGAGTATTCAAACAACAAATATATATGCAAAAGCCTCTGATACGGCTATGAAAGAATCCAGGTCATTGTTACAGGGATTGAGATGAAAATGTCACTTAAAGTAAATATGATTGAATAATAGAAAGTTTTGAGAAAACCTGCTTGAGAATCAAATTTCTCCAAGCAGGTTTTTAATTAAATTATTGTTTCGAAGCTTCTTTACTTGCTTCGATATTTTCGCTGTCTTCATTAGCTATTTCTTCAGGTGTTTTATCCACGAAAGAGGTATAAATAGCCACATGATCGTAAATACATCTCCAGGAACTCCATGACTTTGCTGTAACACAGATATAATGTTTTCCTGTAGCAGAGACTTCATAACTGGCCGCGCATGATCCTGCCTGATGCACATAACCGGTTTTTGCTCCCATTACTGTACCAAGAGTATCTTTATCTTCTATTCTTCTGATAAAAAGGTTGCTTATATTTATTCCATTCGGCGCAGCCTTTGTAGGGGATGTAGTATACTCTTTTGTAGAAAGGATTTCATGGCAAAGTTTATTCTCTTCGGCAGCTTTTAAAATAATCGCAATATCCAATGGCGTGCAATAAAGGTCCTCATCAAAAATTCCGACACAGTTCGTAAAATGCGCAGAACCTGAAAGTCCGAGCTCTGCAACTTTCTGGTTCATAAGCTCTACGAAGGCCTCTTGAGAGCCTGCAACATATTCGGCAAGTCCGATAGCTGCATCAGCGCCTGATTTAAGAATCGTACCGTACATAAGGTCTTTGACTGTCTGTTTGTCGCCGACATCAAGACCTACGTTACTACAGTCATTTTCTAAGACATATTTGACGATGCCTTCATTTATCTCATATTCGTCATCAAGGCTTTTTATATGTTCCGCTGCAACCAAAACTGTCAATATCTTGGTCATGGATGCCGGAAACATTCTTGTCTTTGCACCTCTTCCCGCGATAACTTTTCCGGTATCAAGATCGAGAAGAACAGCGTATGAACTGGCTACAAAGTCTTCTTTTTCTTTATTGTTGCTGTTTAAATGAGCAACATTAGTCTCCATATAATCAACTTTATAACCCTTGAAGAATGAACGCGCATCCTCGGATTTTTCCAAGAAAGGATTTAACTCGACTTCTTTTATTTCTGTATCGACAATATCATGTGCTACTTCATCGTCCCCTTGTTCGGTCATAGTATCGAACGGTCCATCCTTCGGTAAGGTTATATGGACTTTGCTTATGATAAATACAAATACTGTTACAAGTAACGCAACCCCCGCGGCTAGTGAAACTGTATGTACGATTATTTCTTTTCTTCGTCTTAATTTATATTCTCTAACGGAAAGTCTTTGTCCGTTTCTTTTTCTGTAAGTTCTTCTCCCTAAAGAACGTCTTCTCTTTCTGCTGTTTCTCAAATTTTAAATCCACCCTAATAAAAAAATACAACAAGTAAATGTTATCATTTTTTTATCTATTTGTTCAAGTGGAAAAAGCTACAAAATAATGAAAAAAAAACTTACATGAATGTAAAACTCTCTTTTTTTCAAGAATTTTTCTGTATATTTAACAAATTTTACTTAAATTCTGTTGAATAATATGGAACTATCAACGATTTCCCCGCAATTATGTCGGAAGCATCCGCAAGATTATTTATATTGCATACTTCCGTAATGTAATCATTCATATCGTCGTAATGATCGGATGAATACAGACTATCGGCTATCGTCCAAAGACTTTCCCCGTAATTCACCGTAATTGACTTGTAATACTTATATTCAGGCATATATGTATCAGACTGCGCATCTGAATTAAAAACAGAAATGTTAAACATTATAATAAAAATAAGAACAGACAAAACAGCCATGAGCATAATAAACTGTCGTCTGACAATCTTCCTGCGTCGTATCTTGTTATTTCTGATCCTGACCTCACTTTCACTGAAATATCTCGGATCGTTGTACAAACTTGCTGCAATCATCATTGCTTCGCTCATAATCTTCACCTCTCTGTAAAATACGAACAAATATTTGCGAACAACCGTTCTGTTATCATAATATCGAACAAAAATTCGTTTGTCAAGAAAAAAGAGAACATATTTTCTCGAACAAACATTTGTATTATGCTTTTCTCTATGATATACTTGGATTAGATTAGGAGGTTATTATGGATAAAAGCAAACTCACACCAATTCAGCAGAAAATTCTTGATTATATCAAAGAAGAGACATTAACAAAGGGCTTTCCTCCGTCAGTTCGCGATATCTGCGCTGCGGTAAATCTTAAATCAACATCTTCTGTTTTCACACATCTAGGTAATCTTGAGAAGAAAGGTTATATTAAGCGCGACCCCACCAAACCTCGCGCAATAACCATCTGTGATGACAGCTTCAATATGATAAGAACAGAGATTGTAAGTATTCCTGTTGTCGGACAGGTTGCTGCAGGTGCACCTATTCTTGCGGAAGAGAATATAGATTCATACATTCCGATTCCCGCATCTATGTGCCCCAAGGGCTCAGATGCATTTATTCTGAATGTTAAGGGCGATTCAATGATCAATGCAGGCATATATAACGGCGATCAGATTTTCGTTGAAGTATGCAATACTGCAAAAAACGGCGATCAGATTGTTGCTCTTATAGATGACTCTGCTACCGTTAAGACTTTTTATAAAGAGAATGGTCATATCAGACTTCAGCCCGAAAATGATTCTATGGATCCGATAATCGTCGATGACTGTAAGATCCTCGGAAAAGTATTTGGAGTAATGAGATTTTATAAGTAATTTATCATTAATGAAATAAATAACGGTCGGTAAGATTCGGGTTTAAAACCTGATCATACCGACCGCTTTATTATTGTATTTAATTATTATAATCAGTTAAGACTATCTTTCTCTATCGGCTTACCATCGCGCCATATTCTCTCAAGATCGTAGAATACTCTGTTTTCGCTGTCAAAAACATGAACAATAATATCACCGAAATCAAGCAATATCCAGTTTGCCGATTCATATCCTTCAACATTCTTTGTAAGATATCCGGCTCTTCCGAGAGCATCCTGAACACTGTCTGCCATTGCCTGAACCTGGCTTGAGTTGGTTCCGTTTGCAATGATGAAATAATCTGCAAGTGTAGAAATTTCGCTTATATCAATGGCGTGAACATCAATTCCTTTTCTGTCTTCCAACGCTTCCATCGCCATCAAAGCCATCTTCTTTGAGTTCTCAATATCTGACATATTCACCTCATTCTTAATTATAGTATTTCTTATAGAACTCATAAGCTTTCATGGTTGTATCATCACACTCTTTACCTATGGTTCTTAAATATACGATCGAATTGTGCAATATATGCGCAAGACATCTGTCTATATCCGTGAAAGCCTCTTTTCTGATAATATTCATGTCATCAAGCGGCTTACGGTTTGGTTCGATAAAATCTGCGATATATACTATCTTTTCAAGAAGAGACATATCTTCTTTTCCGGTCGTATGATATCTTATCGCATTTAGTATCTCTGGATCCCTGACTTCGTACTTTGTACTTGCGATATACATTCCGGCTTTTGCATGAAGAAGAGAATGATTCCTTCTCTCAACATCAGTGATCTCAATATTATTTTTTTCGCATATATTAAGTTGCTCTTCGTGCGAAAGGCATTTGGCACAATCATGCAGAAATCCTGCGATCAAAGCCTTGTCAACATTGGCACCGTGTACCATTGCAAGAGATGCACTTGTATATGCAACACCGAGAGTATGGTCGTATCTGTCGGGCTTTAGCTCTTTTTCAAGCTCTTTTCTAAGTTTCTGAGTAATCTCCAGGGTCTTCATTTATATAATCCTTTTAAACAAATAAACTCTATGCACTCTTTGGGAACCATATATTTAATACTTCTGCCCGTTCTTACTCTTTTTCTTATATCCTGCGACGAAATATCAATTCTGTTAAATGTAAGAAGCTGTATGTCTACATCATACTGCTTAAGCAGCTTTCTTCTTATATTATCAAGAGCCGCAACATCGTGGTTGTCTCTTATGGCGGCTAAGATGGTACATGACTGTAAAAGTTCTTTTGCATTATACCAGGTCTCAATATCAACAACGGTATCTCCGCCAAGTATCAGGTATAATTCATCGCCCGGATACATGCTTCTTAGTTCCTGAAATACATCATATGTATAGGTTCCCTTTGGCTTATCGATTTCAATTCTGGAACAAGTAAAATATGGATTATCCTTGATCGCCAACTTGACCATATTGTATCTGATATCACCCGATGACAGATTATTGCCCTTCATAAGATGAGCAAGCTTCTCAGGGATAAATATCACTCTGTCCAGACCATATTGCTCCCTTGCGGCTTCTCCTAAAAGAAGATGTCCGTAATGAATTGGGTCAAAATTTCCAATAAGAATACCGATCTTTCTGCTAGCCATAAGAGTGCCTCCATAATGGTAAAAATATCAGTTTACAGCCTTTTTTGTCTTGGGTAATACAATCTTGGGTTCATCCTTAAAAGGTTTGTATAATACAAATTTTCTTCCAATAACCTGCACGAGATCTGAACGTGTTCTTTCCGAAACCATTATCGCAACATTTGATACGTCATCCATGCAGTTCTTTAAAACTGTGATCTTAACAAGTTCATGTGTATTGAATGTTTCAGCAATTGCGTCTATTATTTCCGGAGTTACGGTTGATTTTCCTATCTGAAAAACAGGATCGAGATCTGCCGCAAGACTCTTTAAATAAGCTCTTTGTTTACTGGTTAAAGTCATTATGTTTCATCCTCTTCATCATCATAATCATCTGTATCGTCTGCAGGAACGGTGTCCGCATTTCGATAGTATTCAAAGCTGTATCCGTACATTCTGACAGTATCGCCTTCATTAATATGGAGTTTCTCAAGCTCATCGAGAATTCCATTGTCCTTGAGGAAGTTCTGGAAGAATGCAAATCCTTTCTCAGATTCGAGATTGGTATAACCGAGCATCTTCTCAATCTTAGGTCCTTCAATGACATATTCTTTCTCATCGCTGTCATATGTGACTGTAAATGCCTCATCAGTCTCACGAGCCATTGTTTCAGGGAAGAATTCCTGTTCAAATACAACCGATTCCTCAGGCATTTCATCAAGAGTCCTACTTACATAGTATAGCAGTTCCCTGATTCCTTTTCCAGTCAGTGTTGATGTGGCAAAAACCTTGACTCCGAGAGGTTCGTATTTATCTCTTATCTTTTTGATGATCTCCGACTCTTCTCCGTCGGGAAGCATATCTACTTTATTTGCCGCGATTACCTGGGGCTTGCTGGATATATCCGCATTGTAGTTCTTTAGCTCTGCGTTTATCGCTTCTATATCTTCCAGGGGATCGCGTCCCTCGGTAGATGCCGCATCGACTACATGTATCATCATTCTGGTACGCTCAATATGTCTTAAGAACTCATGACCAAGTCCGAGTCCTTCGGAAGCGCCCTCTATAAGTCCGGGTATATCCGCAACAACAAATCCTCTTGCATCGGAAAGATCGACTACACCGAGCATAGGTGACAATGTGGTGAAGTGATAATTGGCAATCTTGGGCTTTGCATTTGATACTTTGGACAAAAAAGTTGATTTACCGACATTTGGGAATCCTACAAGCCCAACATCAGCAATAATTTTCAGTTCAAGCATAACTTCAAGCATAAGCGCAGGTTGTCCCGGCTGCGCATATTTAGGTGCCTGCATGGTGGATGTGGCATAGTGCATGTTACCGTTTCCGCCGCGACCGCCTTTTAAAACAACAACCTTTCTGTTATCTCCGCTCATATCGGCAATGACTTTGCCTGTATTTGCTTCTTTTATGACTGTTCCTTCCGGAACTTTTATATATAAATCCTCGCCATTTTTACCATGGCAACGTCTCTTATTTCCGTCCTGACCGTTTTGTGCCTTGTATTTTCCGCCGTAATGAAAGTCTGCAAGTGTATTGATTCCTTCATCAACGACAAAAATTATATCTCCGCCTTTTCCGCCGTCTCCGCCATCGGGGCCGCCGTTAGGTACATACTTTTCTCTTCGAAACGAAACGTGTCCGTCTCCGCCTTTTCCGCTTTGTATAAAGATTTTGGCTTTATCTACAAATACTGGCATAATCTGTCCCTTTTCAAAATTCCTATTCAATAAAATATGGGCTTCAAACATATCAGTTTGAAGCCCTGCTAAATTAAATTACTTATTCTCTACAGGATGAACGCTAGCCTGCTTTTTATCTCTGCCCTTGCGCTCAAATCTAAGAACACCGTCAACAAGTGCATATAATGTGTCATCGCTACCGATTCCAACATTTACACCGGGATGAATGTGTGTTCCACGCTGTCTGTATAAAATATTACCGGCCTTAACGAACTGTCCGTCAGCTCTTTTTGCTCCAAGTCTCTTGGATTCTGAATCTCTACCGTTCTTGGTTGATCCAACACCCTTCTTATGAGCAAAAAATTGAAGGTTCATATTCAACATGACTTATCCCTCCTAAATTTAATGTTCAAAAACTTCTTACCGTACTCTTGGAATATACTATTCACACCAAGTTCAAAGGATCTCAGAAGTAAATCTGCATCCTTCGACGGATCATGTTCAAAAGAAATTGAAATGTACCCGTCATCTTCATTCTGATCGAGATTGAAAACGTCTTCGGTAAACTTCTCAAGTGAATTGATAAGATTTATCGTAAGAACCGATATGGCAGCACATACAATATCTTCGCCGCTGTCGGCAAACCCCGCATGTCCGCTACATTCAACTCTCTTATATGAATCTGTTGAAGATTTGGTAAATGTAATAGTAGTCATTATTCCGATTTGTAAATAAATTACAGTGTGATCTTGTTAATCTTAACAAGTGTGAAAGGCTGTCTGTGACCATTCTTCTTGTGATAGCCAGTCTTTCTCTTGTACTTGTAAACAACAACCTTCTTAGCACGGCCCTGCTCAACAACTGTTCCGCTAACCTTAGCTCCGCTAACATCGCCGGCAACATTAAGTGCCTTGTCATCATTTACTGCAATAACATTGTCAAATGTTACTTCTTTTCCGGGCTCTACATCAAGCTTCTCTACCTTGATCTCATCGCCCTCGGAAACTTTGTACTGCTTTCCACCAGTTACAATAATTGCGTACATAAGTTACCTCCTTCTTCAAAAAACTCGCTAACTTTGGCGGGATAAAACCACTTAAGCCTAGTTATGCGGCATACCAAGATATAATATCATTGATAAATACTGTTGTCAACAGTATTTTCGACATCCTTCAATATTTCTTTTAACGTTTTATCGTTTTTGTTTCGGGTGAGCTCCATTATGCCAAGCCCCGTTACGTCTATAAAGCACGTATGTACCTGCTCATATTTGCAGAACGCTTTAACTTTATGTATCAGTTCTTCGTATTTTTCGTCATCATCCATATTGATAAAATCTATAAGAATCATGCCGGTGAGATTCCTTAGGCGTATCTGCCTGAATATCTCGTTTACGGCTTCAAGATTTACCTTAAAGGCAATATCATCTTTTCCCTTAATGGCTTTGCCCGTATTTACATCGATCGCGTTAAAGCTCTCAAGCTGTTCGATTATGATATATGCGCCGCTCTTGAGCCACACTTTCCTGTGTTTAAGATCGTCGATCGCAGATCTGATGCCGTGAATACCCGTATCTTCAATGACGGAATAATCCGATTCACCTCTAACTTTAAGAAAAGCTTCGGCATTTTCAATATGCTGCGCCGTGCTTCCGTTATCCGACCTGTGAATGCAGCTGTAAGTCGTCCTGTTTCTTCCGTCTGACAGGATTTTTGCCAGTTCATCAAGGCATGACTTAAATGAATCTTTGATAACGTTAAAGGCTTTCTCTTCCTCAATTTCTGAAGCCTGTGTCCTTATTATGATCCCTGCCGTTGCGCCTGAAAGATTTTCGTGATAAGCATCCATGATATTTTCATAATCTTCTTTTATCTTATCAGAAAGAAACGTTCTTATATCGTCAGAAAGCTTTATCGATGAGCCGACGCCGTATTTTCCGAGAGTTACGGCGACATAATTATCAGATACCGACAGATTTGTTGTAAGCTTGGTCTTCTTGGTCTTAACCGCCTCGGATTCCACCTGAACAATAACATCGTCACCGTTTTTCAGAGTGTCATCGCTTGTAAATTTGCGATTGATAACACAAGCACCCGTTATGTTTTTGAGAGGAAGATATCCGGTCTTATCCTTGTCATATCTGACAAAAGCGGCATTTATGTTCTTTACGATATGATCGACTTTGGCAACATAAATATTTCCAAGCTCATTATCTCTTACAAAAGAAAGATACTCCATCTTATTGCCGATAAAAGCAGTTACAACAGGCGTATTCAAATATTCGGAAATAATAATCTCAGACATTTAAATAAAACCTCGTTTGCATATCATCTGTTATAAATGGCTCAATATAGGGCTTATCTTCGTTTTCGACAAGCCTGTATATATCAAGTCTGTGAATTGCCATCGCATGAGGCGCAAGTTCCTCTTTGATATGGTCAAAAAAGCCCTGTAGCAAAAGCGCCGGCTTTAACGTCGCACTGCTGCTCATACTGAGCAAGAGCTCAACGTATCCCTCTTCCTTGTTAAAAGAAAAATCAAATATTAAAGGCTTCATATCAATTTCTTTTTCGCCCTTCTTTGTTTTCTTCATTGCAGGAAGCGTATCAAGAGAAAGATATTCCCTGAATTTCTCAATCCAGTCGTAATCAGGGATAAATTTTTCCCTGAAAGAAATTCTATATTTTGCCGCATAAGCCGCGGTCATAGCCTTTTCGTCTTCATCCGAAAGTTCTCTTATCGCAAGGATCTCAATACCCTCATTCATAACAGCGTTTAACCTGTTCATGATATCTTCGGCGCTATTCATGGTATTAACCGTAATATCCATGTATTCGCCGTCGCTTGTGGCACCTACGCTGAGCGGTTGGGCAAAAGATATGATCTGATGCGGACTGAAGCCTTCAGAATACTTAATGTCTATCTCGGCTCTTCTTATAGCCTTCTGAAAATACCTCATTACATCAAGATGGCCGATAAATTTGATCGGGCCGTTTTTGGAAAATTTTAGACGTAATTTATTCATGTATATATTTATCCTTTTTACTTGAGTTTGTTTTCAAAGCAAACTCCGACGCCGTATGAAGCGGCTCCGCAGCCAAGACAGCCGTTTCTGCAGTTGCTTGACTTGTTTCCTGCAAGAGCATTTTTCCATTCACGAAGAAGGAATGCCTTGGTAACACCGCAGTTTAATATATCCCAAGGAAAAATCTCATCGTCGCTTCTCTCCCTTACGGTATAGAACATCGGATCAACTCCGCATTCCTTGAAGGTATCCATCCATACGTCAAACTTGAAATACTCGCCCCAGGCATCAAAGATACAGCCTTTTTCATATGCTTTCAGGATGACGTCGCAAAGCTTTCTGTCGCCTCTTGCAAGAACGCCTTCCATCATACTCGCGTCTGCTTCGTGCCAGTTGTACTTGATATGCTTCTGGTTAAGCTGTGACATGATGCCTTTTCTTGTCTTATTGGCCTTTTCAAGGAACTCTTCTTTCGTATTCATGGGAGCCCACTGGAACGGAGTAAACGGCTTAGGTACAAAGAAAGATGTACTTGCGACAATATCAATTGTTCTTCCGTTTCTCTTTTCCTTGGGAACAGTATCAAAATATTCCGCAGCAACCTTATTGGCAATTTCGCCGATTCCGAGGATATCTTCGTCTGTCTCTGTCGGAAGTCCGAGCATGAAATAGAGCTTAACTTTGTTCCAGCCTCCGAGAAATGCCTCATGTGAGCCTCTTAAGATATCTTCCTCGGTAAGGCCTTTATTTATAACATCTCTCATTCTCTGAGTACCGGCTTCGGGCGCAAATGTAAGACTGCTCTTTTTTACATCCTGAACCTTACTCATAACATCAAGCGAAAACGCATCAATTCTAAGCGAAGGAAGAGAAATATTGACCTTTCTCTCATTACAGCTCTTTATCAGGAAATCTATAAGCTCGGGAAGTTTTGAATAATCACTTGAACTCAGAGAGCTAAGTGAGATTTCTTCATATCCCGTATTCTTAAGCGATTCAATGGCAAGTTCCTTAAGATGCTCGACATCTTTTTCCCTGAGAGGTTTATAGAGCTGTCCGGCCTGACAGAATCTGCATCCTCTGATGCATCCTCTCATGATCTCGAGAACAACTCTGTCCTGAGTTATCTTGATATAGGGGACAACAGGTTTGGTCGGATAAAAAACATCTGATATTTCCAAACACATTTCTTTTTTGATGGTTTTGGGAACATCATCATATATCGGAAGCATGGATTTAATAGTGCCGTCTTCCTTGTATTCGACATTGTAAAGTCCCGGAACATAGATACCGGGCATCTTTGCACAGGCATGAAGGAAATCTTCCCTTGAAGTTCCGTCGGCTTTACATTTTTTATAATAATCAAAGATCTCTCTGTATCTTGTCTCGCCTTCGCCTATATAGAATATGTCAAAAAAGTCCGCGATAGGCTCCGGATTATATGTACACGGTCCTCCGCCTATGACAATGGGATGATCCCATGTTCTGTCTTTTGCCAAAAGCGGAATCTTAGAAAGATCCAGAATCTGCAATATATTCGTGTAACACATTTCATATTGCAGAGTAAAACCGAGGAAATCAAAATCCTTAACAGGTTCTTGAGATTCCAACGCAAAAAGAGGAATGTCCTCTTTTCTGAGGACTTCATCCATATCAAGCCACGGTGAATAAACGCGCTCACACCAGACGTCCTCAAAAGAATTGAACATTCCGTATAAAATCTGTATTCCCAGGTGTGACATACCAATCTCGTAAACATCAGGAAAACACATGGCAAAACGAATATCAACCGCTTTTTTATCCTTCATAATGCTGTTGACTTCGTTGCCGATGTATCTTTCAGGTTTCTCGATACTTAAAAGTATGTCATCTGACAGTGCTAAATTGTAATTCATATTTTTCCCTTATCGTCTTGACAATTCGTCTGTAACATCCTCCCAGCTGACATTTTTCTCAGCCATAAGGACCATCATATGATACAGGAAATCAGAAATTTCGTAAACTATTTCTTTTTCCTCGGGATTCTTGGAAGCAATAACGATCTCTGTTGCCTCTTCACCGAGCTTCTTAAGAATCTTGTCCACGCCTTTGTCAAACAGGTAATTTGTATAAGAGCCCTCTCTTGGATTGACCTTTCTGTCTTTGATAACATCAAACACGCTGTCAAGAACCTTCTGAGGGTTCTTTTCGGTGTAGTTTCTGCTGGCAATCTCATTAAAGAAGCAGGAATACTTTCCTGTATGACAAGCTGCGCCTATCTGCTTAACCTTCGCAAGAATCGTGTCGTAGTCGCAATCCGTATAGATTGACTTTACGTATTGATAATGCGAACTTGTCTCGCCCTTGATCCAAAGCTCGTTGCGGCTTCTGCTAAAATATGTCATCTTTCCGGTCTTGATCGTAGTGTTATAGGCTTCCTCGTTCATATAAGCAAGCATAAGAACCTGATCCGTACGATAGTCCTGAACAATTACGGGAACCATACCTTCGGAATTTTTCTTAAGCTGATCCCATGAAAAAGCAGCTTCAAGTCTAAATACAGGTATGCCTTCGCTCTTGCAGACATCCTTCCATTCGTTTATCCTGCCGTAATTTGCATTTACGTATGTTCCGGTAACGCCCTGAATCTTCTCGGATTTAAGATTCTCTATAAGGCCGTTGTCATCGCCTGAAACAACATATAATACAACGGGCAAAAGAGAATTTGTCATAAACTTACTGTTTTCGCCTATAAATATAAGCTCCGATGCAAGATTATCGACATTTTCGATATCATTTGTTATATCCTGAGGATTACTGTAGCAGATGCCAATCTTGTCCTTGCCGAACTTATCCGAAACTTCTTTAAGGATTTCTCTGTTACCCTCTTTTGAATAATTAAGAAATGCCTTTTTGCATCCCGCATACAGAAGTTTCTTGATATCCTCCATGCGCTTTACGTTTCCTGCGCCTAAAACATCAACGTCAACGGCTTTGCAGATCTTCTGAAGCATATGAAGTGAATCTTCGTGGAGCTTATCATTTCCTTCGGGTGAAAGATCGAAAACTATAAGCTCGTCGGCACCCGCATCCGAATATGCTTCCGCAAGAGCTGCGGGATCTTCGCTGATAACATCTGTTTTTGTAAAGTCAGACCATGCCTTATCTTCGCAAAGATAAATGCAAGGGATAAATTTCTTGTTGTCTGTCATAATTTAAAGGGCTCCTTTTGTACTGAGAACATCATTGATTCTTGGATCGAAACATGTAGCCTCATCAAGCGATTTGGCAAATGCTTTAAACATGGCTTCAATCTTGTGGTGCTCGTTATATCCCGTTATAACTCTGAGGTGAATATTCATCATTGCTGCATAAGAAACAGCATAGAAAAACTCACTCACAAGCTGTGTGTCAAAATCTCCGACCATCGGCGCGTTAAAATCCGCATCCATCACAAAATAAGGTCTTCCGCAAAGATCCACGGCACTCATGACAAGAGTTTCATCCATTGGAAGGATCATGCTTCCGTATCTCTTGATTCCCTTCTTGTCCCCGACCGCCTGCAATATAGCCTGTCCAAGAACAATTCCTGTATCCTCGACAGTGTGGTGTCCGTCAACATTCAGATCTCCAGTAACCTTCACGGTAAGGTCGAACAGACCGTGTTTTGCAAATCCTTCAAGCATGTGGTCAAAAAATCCGATGCCTGTTGAAATATCACTTGTTCCCGTTCCGTCAAGATTGATGGTCACGGTAATCTGAGTCTCTTTAGTGTTTCGGGTAACACTTGCAATTCTGTTATCCATAGCTTGTGTCTCCTTGTTGTTAAGTACAAAATATTGTTGTTATTTAATGACTAAAAACTGTAAACTTGCATTTTATGGACTTTTTAGAAAGTACACTTGCAATTTTAAAACAATTATATGCAATTTCAAAAAGTAATTATCGGTATTTACAATATCAGGCAATACAATAACAACCGTATTATATCATTCAAATCTTACAGCTATCGAATTTGCGTGAGCAGTAAGTCCCTCTTCTTTGGCAAAGAGTTCAATATCTTCGTGAACCTTGCTGAGAGCATCTTTCGAATATGAAATGATACTTGTTTTCTTCATAAAATCGTCAACATTTAAAGGTGAGAAAAATCTTGCAGTTCTGTTTGTCGGAAGAATGTGATTGGGACCTGCAAAATAATCTCCGAGAGGTTCTGAAGAATAAGCACCCAAGAAAATCGCGCCGGCATTCTTGATCTTAGTCATAACCTCATACGGATCCTTTGTAATAATCTCAAGGTGCTCGGATGCAATTGCATTTGCGGCATCCACAGCGGCATCCATATCATCAGCAATAAAAATATATCCGTAGTTATCAAGAGATTTCTTGATAATATCCGTTCTTGAAAGCTCTTTTAAAAATCCCTCAATCTCAGCAGAAACGTCATTTGCAAGCTTCTCTGAAGTTGTAACAAGAATAGCGCTTGCAAGTTCATCGTGCTCTGCCTGTGAAAGAAGATCTGCGGCAACATATCTTGCATTTGCGGTCTCATCCGCAACAACCAGGATCTCACTGGGGCCTGCGATGGAATCGATTGAAACGTGCCCAAAGCAAGCTTTCTTTGCAAGAGCAACAAAGATATTTCCGGGGCCTGTAATCTTATCAACCTTAGGAATACTCTCCGTCCCAAAGGCCATGGCAGCAATAGCCTGAGCTCCGCCGACCTTGTAAACTTCCGTAACACCTGCGATATCTGCTGCAACCAAAGTTCCGGGATTTACCTTTCCGTCTTTTCCGGGAGGTGTACACATAACAATTCGCTCAACACCCGCAACCTTGGCAGGAACAACGTTCATAAGAACGCTTGAAGGATAAGCTGCCTTTCCGCCCGGCACATAAACGCCTGAGATCTCGATGGGAAGGATACGCTGTCCGAGAATGCTTCCGTCTTCTCTTGTATCAATCCATGAGTTTCTCTTTTGCTTTTCGTGAAATACGCGGATGTTCTCTGCACTCTTTTTCATAACATCAACAAACTTGGGATCAAGTTCTTTATAAGCTTCCTTGATCTCATCCTCTGTAACTCTTATGTTTGAAGCGTTAAGCTCGCTCTTGTCAAATTTAAGAGTGTATTCGAAAACAGCCTTATCGCCGTTCTTTCTGACATTATCGATTATATCGTTTACAATATTCTCATACTCTGTGTAGCTTCCGGGATTTCTGTTTAAAAGATTTCCGAGAAGTTCACTCTGAGTCTCTTCTGTAAGTTTTAATGTGCGCATATCTTATAAATTCTCCTTCATGGCATTGATGAGCTTTCTGATTCGCTCTGTTTCCATCTGCATGCTAACCTGATTGACGATTACCCTTGCGGACAACGGACAGATTTCCTCAAGAACTTCAAGTCCGTTCTCTCTCAGTGTGGAACCCGTCTCAACTATATCAACGATAACATCCGAGAGATTAACAATAGGTCCGAGCTCAACAGATCCGTTAAGCTTTATGATATCTACGGTCTGATGCTTTTTATTAAAAAAGTAATCTTTTGCAATATTGGGATATTTGCTTGCAACGCGGATCATCTCGCGATGTTCCAAAAGGCTTTTTGCATCATGCGGTCCGCACACACACATCCTGCACTTTCCGAATCCGAGATCGAGGACTTCATATACACGTCTGTTCTCTTCAAGAATCGTATCCGCGCCGACAATTCCGATATCGGCGGCTCCGTATTCCACATAAGTCGGCACATCGGGTCCCTTTGCAAGAAAGAACTTAAGTCCGAGTTCCTCGTTTGTAAAAATAAGTTTTCTTGTCTTCTTATCAAGAACTTCCTCGCATTCAATCCCGCATTTATTCAAAAGTTCCATTGTATCTTTTACAAGTCTGCCTTTTCCAAGTGCAAAAGTTAAGTATCTCATGTCTCCTCCGATCATTCAGCCTCCAAAGCAACATTTGTGCCATTCTGTCTAAGTTCTTTTGCTTTGCTAAGCTTTTCCTCAAAATTGTTCTCATTGTATGTTATGACAACGCGCTCGGCTTCATGCTCAACCTCAGCATTCTGTCTGTAAAGAGCCGACATAAGATCGTCGATCACAATTGAAAAACCGATTGAAGGAGCATCCGTTCCGTATTTTCCGAGAAGATTATCGTATCTTCCGCCCTTGGCAATTGCATCTCCCACGCCGTATGTATACGCAAGAAAGATCACGCCTGTGTAGTAGTTGAATTTACTGAGGATTCCGAGGTCAAAAGAAACATATTTCTCAACACCGTAATTTGTAAGAACCCTGTAGAGATCCTTGAGTCTCTTTATCGCATCAAGTGAACGCTTGTTGCTGACTTCGTTCTGAGCCTTATCAAGAGCCTGATCGGTTCCGATAAATTCAGCAACCTTACCGATGAGCCCGCGATATTTCTCGGGAACATTTCTCTCACTCAAGATACCCTCAACGGCAAAAATATTCTTATCAATGATCTGCTCTCTGATCTCTTCCTCTGTCTCTGCATCGATTCCGGCTTCTTCGCAGATTCCCTTGTAATAATCCGCATCACCGATACTGATCTGGAAATTTGTAAGTCCCGTGCTCTTAAGAGCCTCGATCAAAAGAGCTATATTCTCCGCATCGGCATATACCGAAGAGTCATTCATAAGCTCAACGCCGATATTTGTATTCTCTTTGAGCTTACCCTGAAGGCTTGACGTATTAAGAAAAGTCTTGCCTTTATAGCAAACTCTCACAGGCTTCGAATCCTCAAGCATCACCTTTGATGCGCAGCGTGCGATCGCGGGCGTAAAATCGGGTCTGAGAACCAGAGTATTTCCGTCCTTATCAAAAAACTTATAGAGTTCACGTGCATCCGAAGCATTGATCTCCTCTGCAAAAACATCAAAGAACTCAAACGTAGGCGTATCAATGTCGCTATAACCGTAGCTCTTGATCACGTTGTGGATCTTGTTTTCGATAATAAGTCTGTCGCTGTATTCACTTCCGTATACATCACGTACTCCGTCCGGAGTATGCAAAAGAACTTTATTCATAAAAACCTCACTTAATTTGTATGTCATAAAAATCAAAAACCAAAAACAAAAAATATTAAAAGCACATGCACTTTAGTATTGCACAGTGCTAATTAATTACTATACCACAGAGTTTAACATCAATTTTATAAAGCTGTCAATCACTTTTATTATCTGGCATCCAAGTCTTTTTGAAGTGCATCAAGATAAGGAATAAGAAGACCGTTTTCACCGGGAGACTTAATTACATATTCTTCGGACAATTCATCGTGTCTGAAGCTTTTTCTTCCGCCGTTTTCCGCTCTTTCCCAGAATTCGCACAGCTTTCTGAGCGGCAGATAATAAAATTCATTAAGTCCCGTATAATAGATCAGAAAAAAAGCAATCCCATCCTGCTTTTCAAAAGTTTTCATAAACTCAACCTGATGCGGATGGATATTTTCAAGCGCAAACGTCTCCGCCGCGCACTCTTTTGCATCAAAACAAACGGGAATCCCCTGCACGACACCTATATAATCGACGGTACTCTTTTGCTCAAAATATGCAAGCGTAATATGTCTTGTACTCTTATCAATCTGTATGGGAGTTATCGGAGTCGGGATCTTCTGAATAAGAGCAAGCGAAAGCTCATTGTACCTTTCGTTTGTCCTGTTAATAAGTTCCTCCAAAGTAGAACCTCGAAGCCCTCTTGATTTCCAGGTCGGCATTGTATTCCCCTTTTTAATGTATTTATGATAACACTGTTTTGCAGCATGTTATTATTCAAAAAATCTATTGTAAACATCGGGAAGATCCGTCTTAAATTCTCTTCCCCTGATATTTTCAAATTCATCGGGCATATCATCCGGAAAACATATCCTATAACAAAAAAGAAGCTGATGATCCACTTTCTTGTAAACTTTTCCGCCGTATTTGACATCGCCTATAAGAGGATGTCCGATACTTGAAAGATGAGCCCTTATCTGATGCGGTTTTCCGGTTATAAGCTTAACTTCAAGCATGGTAAGATCCGCATCCTTATTATATTTTACAGGAACAATCTGAGTTTCGATATATGAATATCTGTCATCTTTTGGGTCATTCTTTTTTATAAAGACCTTATTTTTCTTTTCATCTTTATATAAAAAGCCCTTTAGATAAATACTTTCGGTAAGATTTCCAGAAACTATCGTCCTGTAATACTTATCAAGATTTCTGCTCTTTAAAAGCTTGTTCATTTCCCGCGCGCCGGGAAGTGATTTCGCGCAGATGACGATTCCTCCCGTATTGCGGTCAAGCCTGTTGCATATAGAAGGCTTGTATACGTCAAGATCTTTTGTTGCTTCGCTTTTTTCGGACAAAAGATAATCAATCAGCCAGTCGTTTAAACTTATATCTTTCGGAGAACTTTTCTGCGAAAGAAGTCCTACAGGCTTTGATGCAAGAATAATATTGTCATCTTCGTAGACAACCTTCACATCTCCGTATTTTGAAAGGTCAATTTGTTTGTCGGCACTGCCGGCATTCTTTATACCGTCACTATTTCCTTTAAATTTAGCAAATGTTTCGTCAGAAAAAAAGATCTTAATAAGATCGTTTTCGCTAAGTTTCTCTGTTCCGTCAGCTTTACTGCCGTTTAGAGTAATATTCTTTTTACGCAGCATCTTATAAATAAATCCGCCGGAAGCTCCAGGAAGATACCCCTTCAAGAAGCTGTCAAGGCGCTTTCCCGCTACGTTTTTTCCAATTTTAATTTCTTTCATGGTCACCCTTATAATGAAATGGACAAAAGAATTGATGCAGGAGTCTGTGTCGTTCCGGGAATCCAACTCTCTTCAATTGCTACGGGATCGATATTTTTATCCGCGCGAAGCTTCTCAAGCTGAGTAAGCCTTTCGCAGAACTTATCTATATCCGTAAATATCTTGATGCTGTAGCTTGAATATCCGCTCTGAGCGATCATTTTCTTGATATGCTTCTCACAGTCAATCCCATCAATATCTTCATCCGAAGAATAGCAGCAAATATTCTTATCAAGAACGGTTGATGCGGACACATTGAAATTCTTATCATAAGCTGTTATCACATGGTCGTAATGAATAAGAAGCCCGCCTCTGCATGCTTCGATCCTATTCTTGTCACTTTCGGTGCATGCTCTTGCTTTTATGAACATTATCATATTTACGGCGCTCCAGCCCGTAGGAAGGCATCCGAGAGCCGCGATGATACTCATAACATTTTTTTGCGAACCGTATCTGAAAAGACCTGTCAGATATATTCCGACAGTGATTGCAAGGCATATAACCGTTCTAAATATTGCAACCTTTTTTCTGTATGTGATATAACCAAAATCGCCTTTATATACTCTGTGAAGACTCACTTTATTCACCTTCCGTAAAAAATATAAGAATATAATATCAGTTCTTACTTAACTTCTTTATTTCTTCATCCGTGAGTGCTCTATACTCACCGGGCGCTAATTTTTCATCAAGAAAAAGCGGCCCCATTGAAAGTCTTTTAAGAAAAAGAACTTCATTTCTGACCGCTTCAAGCATTCTTTTAACCTGATGAAAACGGCCTTCGTGTATGGTAAGTTCGATAACGGGATTTCCGTCGTTGTCACGTCCCTTCTGCGTTACAACCGCAGGAAGCGTTGGCTTAACGGAACCGTCATCGTTCTTATCTCCGATATCAACTCCGTCTGTAAGTCTTTTGATATCTTCTTCCGAAAGTTCATGGGCTATATGGACTTCATATACCTTGTCCACATGCTTTTTGGGAGACAACAGGTTATGTATCATAACTCCGTCGTCAGTTATCAGAAGCAGCCCCTCGGTGTCTATATCAAGTCTTCCGCAGGGGCTTAAATTCTTTAAATTCTCTTCTTTAAGAAGATCGAGAACGGTAACATTTCTTTTGTCATTTGTCGCAGACACTACTCCTGCCGGTTTATACAGCATGAAGTAGTGAAAGCGGGCATAAGAAAGCACTTTACCATCAAAAGCAATCTCATCAGACAGTTCGTTTATATGTACATCAGGTTTAACGGCAACAATACCGTTTACCGTACAACGACCGTTTTTCAAATATTCTTTTATCTGTTTTCGGGTTCCTAAATTGTGGTCACCCAGATATTTATCGAGTCTCAAGATCAATAATCCTTTACAGGAACAGCATTACTTTCCTTACCGAGTTCATAAATATTATATGCGCGGCATACGATCACGGGATTTTCATATCCGGCAGGAACCTTTACGTTATATGACTGAGTTTCCTTGGATCTGTCCCACATCTGGAAAGGACTGAAAGTCTTTCCGCCATCATAGCTGTATGCAAAATAAGCAACAGGACTCTGATTATCCTTGGTTGTCATCTGAACAAGAACGTTTCCGTCCTTCCTGCTTGATGCAAGAACCTTTATATCACATACATCGGGGGCTGTTTCATCCTGACGAACGGGACCTGCGGGTGCGGGTGTGGGATCATACTTAAATCCCGAGAAATCGGCTCCCGTCTTTGAAGACTTAAGCTTGAAATACTTTGCAACGGCAGTTGCGTCCTTTACACCGAGCTGAGCGTAAAAGTTCTGTGACTTAACCTTCTGAACATCATAACCGTGATCGATATATGCATGCTCAATAATTACACCGGGGATATTTCTTGCAGTACATGCTCTGATAACACCGTAATAATCAGATCCCTTTGATCCGATCTTGGTCTTAACGCCCTTTTGATAAATTCCGAGGCTTCCGAGCTCTGCGATCTCAATCTTTCCGAAATCTGTTCCCTTCTGGTACTGGTTACCAAATGCAGATGTCCAAACTTCGCATCCATAGAAGTTATGATCCTTGGAAGCGTTGAAATGAAGGCTGAACAGGAAATCTGCATTTACACTCTGTGCAAAAGCAGCTCTGTCTTCAAGAGAAAGTCCCTGATCTGCATTTCTTGTCATATAAACGGTTACATTGTCATACTTTTCAAGTTCCGCTTTCATTGAATTCGCAACCGTAAGGTTGATATTTTTCTCGGTAAGACCGTTGTACTCCGCACCGCGGTTGTCTGCGCCGTGTCCGGGATCGATAACGATAACCACCGGCTTATCGGCTGCATTTGAAGTAACAACAGTTGACGGAACAAGTCCGCTTACAGATAACAAAGCGGCTGTAACAATAGTTGCGATAGATTTTCTCATACTTCTCTCCTCTTTTCTTTTTAAAACAAAATCCTTGGTTCCTACTGAAAATGTAAAAAGCTGTCGCAAAAAAGCGGCAGCTTAGCTATTCTGTTTAACCGTTCAGCATATCAAGATTAATGGCTTCCTGCTCGGTAAGTCCCTGTCCCTGAGACTCGCCCGTTGAATTTTCCTCGGCAGGTACAGTATTGGTTGAAACAGTCTCAGGCGGTCTTAAATCCGCTCTGTTAGACTTGATAACTTCACCATACTGAGTAAGCGCAGACAGAACGCTGTCTGTACTCTGAGAAATCTCTTTTACCATATTGATGCTATTCTGCTTTATTGTCTCTACGATATCATCTGTACTCTTGCTTGTTACATCAATTGACTGTGTGATGATATCTTCAACTCCCGCAAGGAGCTGATCTGTATATTGAACGGCTGCCGATTTCATGCTGTTGGCTTCGGTCATTGCATTGTCCAGAATTTCTTTCGCCTGAACAGCAGCCTGTGAAACGACTTCATTGGCCTGAGCATAAGCCTGCTGCATGATCTCATGCTCATTTATAAGCTCGTTTGTTTTTATTGTAGCCTGATTTACTATATCTTCGGCTTTTCTGCGCGCATCGTTTAAGATGGCTTCTTTGTTACTGATGATCTTCTGATATTTCTTAATTTCCTCGGGAGTTTTTTGACGAAGCTCACGTAAAAGCTCATCAATTTCCTCTTTATTTACAATAATCTTTGTTTGTGACAATGGCTGAGGCTTACAATTATCAATATAAGTCTCGATCTCATCAATTAACTGCTCGATTTTGCTGGTCATTTATACATCCCCCTGATCTTTCTGTTTTTCAAACTTTTTGTATAGAGCTGTTGCGACAAAATCTGAAACACAAGGTGATATATCACCTTTATAACTTGCGACCTCTTTTACCACAGAGCTGCTAAGATATGAGTATTTGATATTAGTTGTGAGGAAAACCGTATCGACCTCATCGTGTGACAACTCCTTATTGGTCTGTGCAATCTGGAGTTCATATTCGAAATCGGTTATCGCTCTTAGTCCACGGATGACGATATGTATGTTTTCTTTCTTGCAATAATCGATTAAAAGTCCACTGAAAGATTCAACTACAACGTTGTCAATTCCAGTTACAGACTCTTTAATCATTTTAACACGTTCATCCAGTGTGAACAATGGAGTCTTCGCTGAATTACACATTACGGCAACAATTACTTTGTCAAACATTGAAGCCGCACGTTTTATTATGTCCAAGTGACCGTAGGTTATTGGATCGAAACTGCCCGGATAAACCGCTGTTTTCATAGCGCTTCCTTTCTGTACAAAAAGACATGCTTATTTGTTTTATATTCTTTTTCGCGTCTAACTTCAAAACCATAATCTTCAGCGAATGAAAAGTCCATATCTGATGAACTTTCAACGATTATCATCGTATGCTCGGTAACATAGTTCATCGTTCCGAGCTGAGCAAGCGTTCTCTCATAGAGATCCTCGTGATAAGGAGGATCGAGGAAGATAATATCAACCTCTTTTTCATGAATATTCCTAAGTCCGATGACAACATCCTGCTTAAGGACCGTGGCATCTTCTTCAAAATGCGTCGTCTTAATGTTCTGCATTATGCACTTATATGCCGCCGCAGAGTTTTCGATAAAATATGCCTTTGAAGCTCCTCTTGAAAGTGCTTCAATGCCGATTCCGCCGCTTCCGGCAAAAAGATCTAAGAATACGGCACCCGGTACCTCGTTCTGGATCATATTAAAAAGTGTCTCTTTTATTCTGTCCTGAGTCGGCCTTGTGTCATTACCTTCGGGGGTAACGAGTCTAAGCCTTCTTGCAGTTCCCGCAATTACTCTCATATTCTTACCTTTGTTCCCTTAGTATCTCTGCTTGTTATCTTAAGATGGGCAAGCTCCAGCTTTTTATTGTTGTGCTCAACAGTTTTTTCTTCAAGATCGTTCAGATAATAAACGTCTCTGACAAAATCATTTTTTCCAAGTCTCATTCCGCGAACACCGACTGCAGTCTTCTTTTTCTCCGGAATGGTGTCGACAGGAAATCTGAGGAAATAACCATCCTCTGTTCTAAGTATAACAGTCTTTTGTTCTTTAAGCACTTCAACATTTACAACTTCATCGCCGTCCGTGAGTTTTGTTGCGGCAACGGTTCTCTTTGAAACATCAAATTCACCGCCGTCTACCGTTTTCATCATGGATGACTTTGTTGTAAAGATAAGTCTGTAAAGATTAAGTTCCGACTGACTTGCAACAAGAATGACCGTTTCATCGGAAGCATTGTAATTACTTACGTTGTCGATCGGAACGCCCTTATCTCGCATCTTTCCCTGAGGAAGATCCATTGCCTTGATGGTATGCAGATTACCCGCACTTGTGAAAAGACATATCTTACCCGTATTCTTCATCACAAATGAATACTTAAACTCGGCTTGGATAGTCTCCTTGTTTCTTTCATAAGTTGTCGCATCGATCGTCTTAGCATATCCGAATCTATCCATGATGAATGCAACATCGATTTCCTCAACGGGCTTTTCTTCGTATACGGCATTCTCCCTGTTGTCGATAACGGTTTTTCTTTTTGCCTGATATTCTTTCTTGATCTTGCCAAGTTCGTCCTGGATAACCATTGACATCGACTCGTGGCTCTCAAGAATATCCTCATATCTGTATATATTTGCGACTGTCTGCTCGTGGTCCTTTATAAGAGCCTCGAGCTCAAGTCCTATGAGCTTGTATAAACGCATCTCAAGAATGGCATCGGCCTGAACCTCTGTGAAAAGAAGTTGTGCAGCCATTGCTTTTGATTCTCTTGATTTAAAATTAATACCGTCGGTAACACCGTTTACAAGGCAGTTCTTAGCCATTGCCCTGTCTTTTGAACCGCGCAGAACTTCGATAACAAGGTCTATAACGTTGCACGCCTTGATAAGGCCTTCCTGGATTTCTTTCTTCTCCTGTTCTTTCTTAAGGAGCGTTGTATACTTTCTTGTTGCTATCTCAAACTGGAAATCGGCGCACGCCCTCATAATATCCTTAAGAGACATTGTCTCGGGACGGCCGTTGTCGATAGCGAGCATGTTTACACCAAATGTATCTTCAAGCTTTGTCTTCTTGTAAAGAAGATTGGTAAAGTTATCAACGTCAGTATCTTTCTTAAGTTCGATAACGATCCTTATTCCTTCTTTTGAAGACTGGTTTGAGATATCGATGATATCATTTGTGATCTTCTTCTCGGCAAGTTCCGCAACATCAGCCATAAACTTACCGATGCCCATACCAATCATGGTGTAAGGAATCTCAGTTATCACAAGATTGATATGACCGTTCTTTCCTTTCTCGGTCTCAACCTTACCTCTTATCCTGATCTTGCCGGTGCCCGTCTCATAAATATTAAGAAGCTCGTCTTTATTGATAACGACACCGCCCGTAGGAAAATCAGGTCCCTTTATATACTTCATGAGGTCCTTTGTCGTAAGGGAATCATTTTGTATATATGCGATCTCGGCGTCGATCACTTCCGCAAGATTGTGCGGAGGCGTGCTTGTTGCCATACCTACCGCGATACCTTCCGACCCGTTTATGAGAAAGTTCGGAATCTTAACGGGAAGAACCGAAGGCTCTCTTTCCGTTTCATCAAAGTTCGGAACAAAATCAACTACATTTTTATCGAGATCTTCAAGGAAATTTTCCTGTGTAAGCTTAGAGAGTCTCGCCTCTGTGTAACGCATTGCCGCAGCGCCGTCGCCCTCTATATTTCCAAAGTTTCCGTGACCGTCAACAAGAGGAACGATCTTTTTAAAATCCTGTGTCATCACAACGAGACAGTCATAGATTGAACTGTCTCCGTGAGGATGATATTTACCCATGGTATCGCCGACAATTCTCGCACTCTTTCTGTACGGTCTGTCATATCTGATACCAAGTTCATACATATCATATAAAGTTCTTCTCTGAACAGGCTTAAGTCCGTCTCTTATATCAGGAAGCGCACGAGCAACAATTACGCTCATGGCATAGTCTATGAACGACTTTTGCATTATATCCGAATACTCGGTCCTTATAATTCTGTCTTCCATATTTTCCCCTTTAAATATCAAGCTCAGCATCTGTTGCATGCTGATGTATAAATTCACGTCTGGGAGGTACGTCAACTCCCATCAAAAGCTCAGTCATCTGAGATGCCATCTTCGCATCCTCAATCTCGACCGCTTTCAAAAGTCTTCTCTCGGGATCGAGTGTGGTTTCCCAGAGCTGCTCGGGATCCATCTCACCAAGACCCTTATATCTTTGAAGTGTAAAGTTTCCTTTGTGAGTATTTCTGTATTTTACAAGCGCGTTGTCGTCGTACAGATACTCTTCTTTGCCCCTTGAAGGCATAGCCTTATAAAGCGGAGGCATAGCAATATAGACATGCCCCTGGTATATAAGCTCAGGCATAAATCTGTAGAAAAGAGTGAGCAAAAGAGTTGCAATATGCTCACCGTCAACATCGGCATCCGCCATGATGATGATCTTGTCATACCTTAGCTTGTTTATATCAAAGTCATTGCCGTATCCTTCGGAAAATCCGCATCCGAAAGCATTTATCATCGTCTTTATCTCGGCATTTGCAAGAACCTTGTCGATACTTGCCTTCTCAACGTTTAGAATCTTACCTCTGATGGGAAGAATGGCCTGATAATTTCTGTCTCGTGCCATCTTCGCACTGCCGCCCGCGGAATCTCCCTCTACGATGAAGATCTCGCACTTGGACGCATCCTTACTTATGCAGTTTGCAAGTTTTCCGTTGGAATCAAAGGAATACTTCTGCTTGGTAAGCATGTTGGTCTTGGCTTTTTCTTCAGTCTTCCTGATTTTTGCCGCTTTTTCCGCACAACCTATGATAGCTTTAAGTGTCTCAAGATTTCGGTCAAAAAATCTTGTCATCTCATCGCCCGTGATCTTGGAAACAACTTTTGCGGCATCCTGATTATCGAGCTTAGTCTTTGTCTGACCTTCAAATCTGGGATCGGGATGTTTGATTGAAACAACGGCGGTCATACCGTTTCTTACATCTGTTCCCGTGAAGTTTACGTCTTTTTCTTTTAATATATTAAGCTCACGTGCGTACTGATTGATTATGTTGGTAAAAATAGTCTTAAATCCCGTAAGATGCGTACCACCTTCGGCATTATAGATATTATTACAAAATCCCAGCACTTCCTCATGGAATTCGTTTACATACTGGAAAGCAACTTCAACTTCAACGCCTTCACTCTCGCCTCTGAAAGAAATAACGTCATGAACAGCCTCTTTTGACTTATTCATATCGCGAATAAAGCCTGTGATACCATCCGGCTCATGGAACTGCATATATTCCTCGACACCGGGTCTTTTATCCTCAAATATTATTGTAAGTGAAGGATTAAGATAAGACGTTTCGTGAAGTCTTGATTTAATGTCATCTTCCTTGAATCTTGTCTTTTCAAAGATAGTATCATCGGGAAGGAAATTGATCGTTGTTCCTGTTTCTTTGGTAGTTCCGATAGGCTCTAAGAGACCGTTCTTAAGCTCTGTTGTCGGAATACCTCTCTCGTAAGTATCCTGATAGATATATCCGTCCTTATAGACTTTGACGCTCATTCTTGTAGAGAGCGCATTAACAACCGATGAACCTACACCGTGAAGTCCACCGCTTGTTTTATAAGAATTATTATCGAATTTACCACCGGCGTGGAGTGTTGTGAGAACGATTCGTTCAGCAGTAACTCCCTTTGCGTGCATACCGACGGGAATACCTCTGCCGTTATCGGAAACTGTCGCGGAGCCGTCCGCTTCCAAAGTGACCTTTATCAGAGTACAGAATCCGGCAAGGTGCTCATCCACCGCATTGTCCACGATCTCATACACAAGATGATTAAGGCCTCTCGTGGTTACGCTTCCGATGTACATTCCGGGACGTTTCCTTACTGCCTCAAGACCTTCCAGGACAGTAATACTCGAAGCATCATATGCATCGTGTGAAGCCATATAATTTAAACCCCTTTTCAAAACTTTTTTCTTTTCATAAATATTATTCGGCATGATGAAGCGATTAAAGCATCGCCATCAATATTGTTTGATCCAATTCTTTTAATCCGATCAAAAATGCAGCTTCTTTGTTACCGTTACAGCAAGTGCACCGGGACCGATGTGGCATGCAACGGAAAGTGACAGCGGATCCATGTGAATATCCATGCCCGGGAACTCTTTTTCAAGCTCTTTTTTCCATTCGTTTGCGGCATCAATATCCTTGGTATAAGCAACAGCTATCCAGTAATCTTTTGCTTCCTCTCCGCCGAAGCGAGTTTCTATATCATTCTTTATAGCATTTATCATTATGCTCTTGCCCTGATTGCTGGTTCTTGCTTTGGCAAAAGCATCAAGTTTCTCGCCCTGGATCTGAAGAACAGGCTTTAATCTTAACAGCGTTCCGAGCGCAGCGGCAGCAGGTGTGATCCTTCCGCCTTTTTTGAGATAATATAATGTATCAAGCATGATATATATACTTGATTCAAATTTTGTTTCCATTAACTTCTGCACGATTTCTTCCGCAGAGTAGCCTTTTTCTGCCATATCTCTTGCGTCGATCGCAGATTGTCTCTGAGTTACGGAGATTCTCTGGTTATCAACCACAAAAACCTTGCCCTCATACTCTTCCTGAGCGAACATATAAGCGCTCTGGCAAGAGCCTGAAAGTCCGGAACTCATGGGGATGTAGATAATACTGTCATGGTCTTTCAAAAGCTCATCCCAGATCTTCATAAGAGAATCCGGAGTCGGCTGACTTGTAGAAACATTCGCATTATCACCGAGCTTTTGATAGAACTGCTCCTGTGTAAGATTTATATCTTCAAAAAACTCTTCTTCATCGATCATAAAAGGCATAGGAACTACGGAGATTCCGAGTTCTTTGGACTGTGCCTGTGTTATTCCACTGTTACTGTCTGTTAAAATCGCTATTTTGGCCATAAAATATTTTCGGCTATAGCCGCCCTCCTATTTTTAACCTTCTTAAATAAAGAAAATACCGATTTAATCAGCATTTCCCTAAAATAATATTACGTTCATAAAGTAGTAAAGTCAACAAAATTTGCCGATTTAGTATTTAACGTACTTCTAAGTACATTATATTGTGTATCGCTTAATTCCGGATTTTCTGAAAGAATCCTGTCGGCATCCACCGAAGCCTCTTTTAGTAGGTCGCTGTCGTGATAAATATCACCGATACGGAAATTAAGTTCTCCGCTCTGTCTGAGACCGAACAACTCACCCGGACCTCTTTGCTTTAAATCTTCCTCCGCAATTTTGAATCCGTCATTTGACCTATTCATTATATCTAGGCGCTTCTTTGCATCATCAGACTTTGATGTATTCAAAAAGATGCAGTAAGACTGCGCATTTCCTCTTCCGACACGCCCTCTTAACTGATGGAGCTGCGAAAGACCGAATCTCTCGGCATTTTCTATCATCATGACCGTAGCATTTGGCACGTTTATTCCAACTTCGATAACGGTAGTCGAAACAAGAACATCAATATCTTTTCTTGCAAACGCCTCCATTATCTCATCCTTCATAGAAGGCTTCATCTTGCCGTGAAGCATCGCAACAGAGATGTCGGAAGGAAATACAGATTTTAATTTGTCTGTATAATCTGTTACATTTTCAACGCCGTCAAGTTCGCCCTCTTCGACCATCGGGCAGATAATATACGCCTGATGTCCCTCTTTTACCTGATCGCATATGAATTTATAAGCGGTATTTCTGTAATCGGTTCCTACAACGCAGTTTTTTATCGGAATACGTCCTCCGGGAAGCTCATCAATTATCGAAATATGAAGATCGCCGTACAGGATAATTGCAAGTGTTCTCGGAATCGGTGTTGCACTCATCGCAAGAACATGAACATTTTCACCTTTTCCGGCAAGAGCTTCTCTTTGGCGAACGCCGAATCTATGCTGTTCATCCGTTACGACAAGCGCCAGGTTCTTGTACTCGACTTTTTCTTGAATAAGGGCATTTGTTCCGATGATGCAGTTGACTTCGCCCTCTTTTATCATTCTCTGGGCTTCTCTCTTATCTTTTGCAGAAAGAGCTCCCGTCAAAAGAACCGGTTTAAGGCTCGTAAGTCCGTATTTGTCTATCATCTCCTTAAAGCCTTCAAAGTGCTGCGCGGCAAGAACTTCCGTAGGAGCCATAATTGCTCCCTGATAGCCGTTTGCGGCAGCAGTTAAAAGAGCCAGAAAAGCAACCACGGTTTTTCCGGAACCCACATCTCCCTGGATAAGTCTGTTCATGACATATCCGCCGGAGATATCGCTTAAGATATCATTGTATGAATTTAACTGCGCATTTGTAAGTTTATACGGAAGTTTTTCAAGAAAGCGCTTAGCTTCCGCAACTTCCATCATTGGAAAAGTATTTTTGTTTTCTTCCTGAAGTTTTTTCAAAAGACGAAGCTTTAATATAAAAAGGAAAAACTCATTATACGCAAGCCTTCTCCTTGCCTGCTCGAGAATCGCGGAATTCTTCGGAAAATGTATGTTATATATCGCATCAAAATAGCTCATAAGCCCAAGTCTTTTTATAATATCTTCGGGCACGAATTCATCAAACCTTCCTGCGTTTTTAAAGGCATTTTGAACCGCCTTTGTGACTGTATTATTACTAAGACTCTTTACAAGCGGGTATCTTGGCATCAGTTTGCCACATAAAGTGTCATATTCACTCGGTTTGTACATTTTGGGCTGATCAAAGGTGAAAAAATTTCCTTTTTTCCTGACAACGCCTCTAAAAACATGGGTTGTACCGGATTTTAAAGAGCTTGCAAGATAAGGCGCATTAAAGTATGTCATCTTAACTTTTCCGGTGTAATCTACGGCTTCAAAAGATATTATGGAAAGATTCCTGACTCTTCTTTTCATAATACTTCCGACAATCGTAAGTGTAGCAGCGCAGACTTCACCTTCAACAAGTTCAGACGCATGAACGGGAGCTTTGAATTCATCATATGTTCTCGGAAAGTAATATATAAGATCTCTACAGGTATATACACCGCATTTATTAAAGAGCTTACCCGTCTTTTCACCGATACCTTTTAAATTGATAACTGATTCCGAAAGTTCTCTTTCGCCCATATATTCCTCATTTTTTATAATTAAATTGCCATGAAATTGAAAAGCCGGGCTAAACTGCCCGGCCGGTATATACAATAATTACTCTGCTGAAATAACGTAGTAATAAATTGGCTGTCCGCCATTTTGAAGCTCAACGTCACATTGAGGATATTTATCTGAAATCCTCTTTTTGAGGTCCTCTGCATCGCTCTCTTTAACATCATCACCATAGTATATGCTGATAAGTTCAAGATCATCATTCATCATCTTGTTGAGCATATCAAATGTTACATCAGACATATCAACGCCTACGGAAAGAATACCTGAGTCGCCGATTCCCATGAAATCACCCTGTCTGATCTGAACATCATCAATAACTGTGTCTCTGACAGCATAAGTAACTTCACCTGTCTTAACTGTTGTTATTGCTTCAGTCATTGCCGCAACATTGTCCTCGACAGGGATATCGGGAACATAGTTGATGATCGCGGTAACACCCTGAGGAACAGTCTTGGAAGGAACAACGATTATCTTCTTGTCGCTGTCATCATCTTCAGACATAATGGCTGCCTGATTTGCAGCAAGTATAATATTCTTGTTGTTTGGAAGGACGATAACAGTATCTGCATTAACCTTCTCAACCGCATCAAGAATATCTGCGGTACTGGGGTTCATTGTCTGTCCGCCTTCAATTACGTAGTCAACACCAAGACCTCTGAATATCTCTGCAAGACCTGCGCCCGCACAAACGGTAACAAATCCCACATCCTTACGGGGCATCTTGGGCTCTTCTGCTACGGGAGCAGGCTCCTGAGCTTTTGTCTCTTCTTTTACTTCAGGCTCAGCATTTGACTGTGCCGAAGCATCGGCTTTGGGAGCATTATCACTCTTAGCTTCGGAAACAGCTGAAGAATCAACCTTTCCTGCAAGAGGAATATTCTTGTCATCAGGCTCATATGTAGGAGTGAGCTCTGCGGCTCCGTTAATCTCTGTCTCTATCTCTGCCCATGAACCGTCTTTGTTTTCATGGAAGAGCTTTTCTCTGTGTTCCATTCTCATGTTGTCGATCTTCATGTTGGAAAGCTGACCGTACATGAGCGCTCTCTGTATCGCAAGTCCCGGATCGTTTGAATGAACGTGAACCTTACAGATCTCATCATCCGCAACAAGAACGATACTGTCACCTATAGACTCAAGGAATCCCTTGAAATCGATCTCCTGTTTAATATTGAGAGGCTTGTTCAAAAGAACTATAAACTCGGTACAATATCCGAATTTAATATCAACCTCTTCCTGTGCAGACTCTTTTGCTCTTGCTCCGGGAGTAACCTGTTCCTCACTGATGGAAAGATCGATCTCTTTTCCGAGGAATCCGTCAAATGCTCCCTTAAGTACCTGAACAAGACCCTGTCCGCCTGAATCCACAACACCTGCCTGCTTAAGAACAGGAAGCATATCGGGAGTCTTTGCAAGAACTTCGTCCGCATATTTGATAACTTCATCGCAGAAATAAGCGATATCCGTTGTGCCTTCTACTGCAAGTTCGTGTGCCTTCTCTCCTGCACCCTTGGCAACTGTAAGGATTGTTCCTTCCTTAGGCTTCATAACTGCCTTATAAGCAGTCTCTACAGCCTTGTCAAATGCCTCTGCAAGTATTGCCACATCAACTTCATCATGCTGTTTAACAACTTTGGTAAATCCTCTTAAAAGCTGAGAAAGAATAACTCCGGAATTACCTCTTGCTCCTCTGAGTGAGCCTGAAGAAATGGCTTTACAAATTGCTTCCATGGAAGCATTGTCACCTAAATTTGAAACCTCTTTGGCAGCCGACATGATAGTCATTGTCATGTTAGTGCCGGTATCACCGTCCGGAACGGGGAACACATTGAGTTCATTTATCCATTCTTTTTTCGCTTCCAGATTCTTGGCGCCGCTTAAAAACATCTTAGCCAGCATTTTAGCGTCAATTATATTATTACTCAAAACAAAATTCCTCCTAGAACTTGATAGCTTGGCTTAATCAATTACGCGAACACCTTCAATATAGATGTTGATCTTCTCGATTTCAAGCCCGGTAAATTCTTCAACCTTGTATTTAACATTGTCGATCAAATTATCCGAAACAGCTGAAATGCTAACTCCATAAGCAACAATTACGTGGAAGTCAAGTATCAGTTTGTTATTTGCATCAAGAGAAACATTGATTCCTCTTGTCATTGAATCAATCTTAAGAAGACTCACAAGTCCGTCCTTAACATTAACGTTTGCCATCCCCACTATACCGAAGCACTCCATTGCTACAGCTCCTGCGTACTGAGCGATAACTTCGTTGTCAATAGATATACTACCCATGTGAGTATTCATAGAAGAAGCCTTCATATATATCCTCCTTAATACTCGGAACTCCTATGAAGCTCCGTTTTAGCATACACATGTATTATAATAGCAATTTATCGAAAAATAAACCATATAATTTTTAGCAACATATTTTTTCGTATATTTTGCTTGCAATTCTGTTTTTCTTCTGCTAATATATCAATGTTGCGGATGTATGCAATAATATGCTATTGAACGAACATGGCTTATAAGGAGGTGTCAAAATGGCTAAATGTGATATTTGTGGCAAAGGCGTTCATTTCGGTAACAATGTAAGCCATTCTCATAGAAGATCTAACAGAGTTTGGAATTCAAATGTTCACCGCGTTGCTGTTAAAGTTAACGGCGGCACAAAAAGAATCCACGTTTGCGCTAGCTGCCTTAGATCTAACAAGGTTGAAAGAGCTTAATAAGATCAAAAAAATTAAACCACCCATTTCTGGGTGGTTTTTTGTTGCCATTTATACATAAACTAAATAGAACAGCTCCTCTACGGAGCTGTTCGAATAATCAAATAAGTCTTATACTACTGACGGAATTGAAATTCCATTATCAGAAAGTAATTTCTCGGTTGTCGGTACATCAAGTCCAAGTTCGTCTGCTGCTTCATCAAGCGAAAGCTTGCCTTTTTTCACTAAAGAAAAGACAATATTTTGCATACCTTCTTCTCGGCCTTCTTCTTTCATTAGTTCTCCCCATTTAATTTCATCAAACTCAGTTAAGCACATATCAACAACCTCCTTCCTGTGGTTTGTCAAAAACTCTTTTAATACATTATTTTTTATACAATCTTCAACTGATTTATTTACTGCATCTTTTATATTCATTGTTTTGTTGTTTACAATTACTTCTTCAACAAAAGTTGAATATTCCTTAAGTATATGGCATTTTTCAAGTATATCTCTGCTTTTGTCAGCACGGATGTTGATCATTGTAGCCGTCCATTCAAATTTCCCCGGCTCTGTTTCACCAGTAAAAGCAGATGATAACTTAAGTTCTATCACATCATCCGGCATTTTGGAAGAATTACCGTTATAGAAAACAATATACTTTGGTGCAGGAATCCTTACAAGTTTTGACATGTAAAGACTTTCTGTATTAGGTACAATTTTTCTATATAAATCCGCAAAATAAAGCAGACCTCTTAAAGGCATATTCGGATTATACGTGCTCTGATGCTCATATAGGCTTAGCGATGAATCAAATATAAATGAAACATCATTCTTAGCTTTCATATAAATTACATCTTCAAGCGTTGTGAATTCAAGTTCATCCTCATTTGTATATGAAGTACCATTTACTGCATTATATAAGCTAAGGGCATTTTTTTTGTTTTCTCCAAACAGTTTTCTAAAGATAGTGTCTTTGTACTTGCTGTTTATTTTTATATCGTCATTAGCAGTCATGTATTATCTCCTATAGTCATCTATATTATAGCAAAACCGCTAAAATCCGCAACTTTCTTAATTATTCATAAACACCTGTTATTACCACTTTCCTCCTCTGATTCTCCAAAAATCCACCGCAACAGCCATCTTTTCATTCTCTTCAGCGCTTATCCAATGTTTTAGAAAGTATCACAAAGCACAAAACAGACAATACTATCACCAGCATAATATTGGTCATCTTGCTGACTTGAATGAAAAAGGCCGGAAGAAGTCCAAAAAACAGTCCTATTGTCGTCACACCAAATGCGAGCCCCGGATCCTTGGGAAGGACATTCAGTGCCATCTCAAATGTGATGCTCATTGTCATTGAAAACAAGCAAACACCGATTATTGATAAAACCATGATATTCTCTCCGGCAACGAGAAACGGTATCGCTGACAAAGTAGAAAATAGCGCTGTTTTTCTTGCTCCTATCCTATCCGAAACAAATCCTCCCATGCCTTTTCCAAATCCCATTATGAAAAACAGAAGGAACGTCTGCCATAATTCTTTTTTCCATGAGATCGGTATGGCATACGCAATATAACTTCTGACTGCCGTGACAGCAAAGACAGCCACAAGTAAGGTGACAGGATTCTTCTTCAAATTTGCAGACTTAAATTCAGGAAAATTCACAGCTCTGACTGATTTTTTGGTTGTGAGTGTCAGGAGCCATGAAATCAATAGCGGAATAATAAGAACATACAAAGATATCTGATATATACCAAATGTCTGTCCTATAACAAGGCCGAAAGATCCGCCCGCAACAAACAGTGCAGCCGGAAACATCTTGCCTTCGCTATCTGCCACTGTCGCAATTGCTCCACATTCATGAAGTATCGCATTGCCGGTCGCAAGAAAAACATATCCGATCATATGAACCGCCTGAAATGAAGATGAAACCAGGAAGATACTCATAAACATAAATATATGGGCAATGGATTCATACGGTACTTTATTATGCTTCTTTATAAAATCACCGATTATCCCCTGTGGTACAAATGCAAAAAAATCATATGTAAGCGCAATTATCCCGGCCAATTCCGTTGGATAATAATATCTCAGCAAATGAAAGCAGATTATCTCAACGCACATATGCACTATAAAATACTTAAGGCCCGTCATATCAGCTTTGCTCATTGTCTTTATTCTCTTCTTTATTATTATTTTTACTGTCGAAAATCGCATCCCTTATAATTTCCACAGTTTTTTGAATCACAAGTACTGCAAGAGCTATAAAGAGAAGCAAAAAGGGAAGCCCCATAAAAATAACAAATCCGCCAAATCCCGCATCAAGTAAAGCTAAACTATTCATTTCCGAAATCCTCCTAAATAAATAAAAAACCAAGTCCAAAAATCGCAATTCCCATACCACACGAAAAGATGTTGGCCAGATAAGTCAAAAGATATATTCGTAAGTGCGAAGCTTTGGATATTTTCATATAAAGTCTTGCTTCAACAATAGGAATTATAATTGCCTCAGCAAGAATAAACCATATACTTGCATACAGTTCTTCAAATGAAGAAAACATCGATAAAAATATAAAGATAACGGAGATTCCGTTAAATACAACATTTGTTAAAGCATTTAATGCAACAAAAAACTTTTTATTATCGCAGACCTTTCCACATATAATAAAAGGATATTCAACCAGAACCGTTACCGTTACAGGTAATATGATTGCCAATACCGATGCCAAAAAAGCGCCCAAAACATATAAAACATACATTCTTTTAATGCTCCTTAATGAGAAAAAACTTTTAAAAGAAAAAGGCAGGAAAAATTTCCCACCTGTTGTAAATAAAACTATAGTCAAACAATATTATACACTAAAACCAAATAACGCAAGTTTCGACAAAATAAGCTCTCTCACGATAATACCCATCTTCTCTTTTTCTTCAGCGGGTATCTTAACAAGGCTCTCAATCGTGTAGACTTTCTCTTTAAAACCTTTTTCGGGCTTATTCATGTCCTTGTACTGAGATACTCTTATTCTGCTGCGGAGTTGCTTGTAGACTCTGTAGTCATAAGTTTCCTTTGTCATATGATAAAAGTGACTTTCAAGGGTAACATCCATATCTACATCGTCTTTAATATATTTTGTGATGATAGTCTTGAATTTAAACGGAACCATTTCGTTATTTATAAGTTCGTCGTAGCTGTATCTTGCGCCGAAATAGTTTCTTTCAAGATCCTGCATGAAGTATTTAAAATCATCATCGTTTACAATGTTATTCATGACTCTTTCTTCTCTCCGCTGTCAAGATCCTCGATATTGTCACCACTGAATTTTATGGCGGTTCTGATCTTATCTTCATCCCAGCCGGTCTCTTCCATAAGTTCCTGTACGGTAACTTTTCTTCTGAGATCATCGGCAAGCTCTTTGGCTTTATCCGCAACTTCCTGAACAAGCTTTACGACTTTCTGGCCGCCTGCAGCTTCTTCAAGGTCCTGTTCGATAATATTTTCCATCGCATCAAGCATAAGCTTATACAAAAAGCTCTCGATTTCCTGAGGTTCGCCCACGGCATCGAGCATATTTACGCCTCTTGTAAGCGCATAGTTGCCTTCGCCGATAAGATCTTCGATATATACGCCCTGATCGGCGTACATCTTGGCAACGTCAACAACGAGAGGAAGATACATATCTATAAGCTTTAATTTGGCATCGCTCTCGCCCGCAAGTGCTGCGATCTTGATTGCTTCTTTTTCTCCGTCGGAGAATGTGGGAAGCAGTTTCAAACTGTTAATATAATCATCAAGATAGTTCTTTTCCTCTTCGGTAAACTCATCTTCAGTCTCCGGAGCCGGCTCATCCACGCCGATCTTGTGGTTTCTCAAATACTCAAATACCATTTCAAACTGTTCATTGGAGAGGTCGAGGTCCGCAAAAGCTTCTTTTACCTCTTCCTTGGAAATGATATTTCTATTCTCTCTCGCTGTTCTTGTAACGAGTTTTAGTGTCTCTGCAAATTCTTTTTCCTTGTTGTCTATATTTCCCATTTAAGCCTCACTTTACATGTACATGATTAAACAAATGATCCTGACAATATTCGTAGTTTCCATTACATTTTGAGCAGAATCTGAATTCAAGATTCGGATTGTCAACTTCAGTTCTTCCGCAAACTGCGCATTTATGTCTTGTGATACCCTTAGGCTGCATCTTTACACCGGCCTTGAATTCCTTTTTTCTCCTTATCTCGCCCGGGCGGATATGATTGAGTTTTCCTGTGCTCATATAGAAGAGCAAAAGGTTGATAAACTGTGACAAAATCGCGAAGAATATAGCAAATTCCTTGCTGGCAAGAGCGATGAGACACTCATAACCAAGAATTGCTCCGTATGCTATCGCAATCCATCTTACCTTTAGAGGAATCAGGAACATCAAAAGCACCTGAATATCGGGATAAATCAGCGCAAAAGCAAGGAATACCATCATCTGAATATAATAAGTGCTGAATGAACCTGCATACTTGAACATTGTCATTGCAAGAATATCGCCGGACATTCCATAAAACACTTTATATACAAATAATGTCGCAAAAGAAGCGAATATCATAAGTATAAATCCGCTAAATATAAATACATTGTATCTGAATGCCCCAAGCGTCCTCTCCATGCTTGTTCCGACAAAATAATAGAACATCAAAGTAATTACAATAAGAAGACTGAATCTGGCGGGCGGAATAAGTACCCACGATATGATTCTCCACACCTGTCCCTGAAGGATAAGATTGGGATCAAGCGCCAAAAAACGTGTAATATTGTAGCTTGCCGGCGCAAGTTGCAGAACATATCCCACAACGTAAAGCATAACAATGTACTTTGTGAGATCGACGATCGCATATTTTCCGATTTTTCTTTCAAGCTCATTTAAAAATTTGTTCATTATAAAAAGCCTCTGTTTTCATGTGATTATTATTAAAAAATATGTTTTTAAATACGATATTTTTAAGGAAACGCTGATTTAGATTTTATCATTACGATTATCTAATGTAAACACGGATGCCCTTCATTCATCATCAAACTGCTTTATCCTGTCCTTAAAGACATACTCCTTATAAAACAGGAACAGTTCATCGTTTGAAAGCAGTCTCGCTATGTTCCTGATGACAATATTAGTCGGAAGCTGTATCAAAATGCATACCGCAACCGTTACGAACCAGTACAAAAACGAATGCACCGTCATTCCTATCTCCGGAATGTTTTCAAGCAATATATAGTCCCACTTCGAAAGCAAAGGAAAAGTAAATATTGTCACTATGATATGCACATATTGCTCATCCACCAGATGTGCCACACTTGGCAAAAGCATAGCAGTAAACAGCATGCCCAGCATATGTCCGCGGCACATACATTTAAAGACAGTCCTCTTTTTTTCAAAGCCTCCGAGAATATACACTGTGGCATCGTCCTTGGAACATCCTTTGGATTTGGCCAAAAGAGCTATCGCTTTAGTCAGCCTCTCTTTGTTTGCGTCTTTATCATAAGTGTATCTTTTTAATCCGAATTTCTTCGAGCGTTCAAAGATCTTTATAATAATAATGAAAAGAAACATCACTAAAGGTGCGCCGAAGATCCCGGCAGCACTGTTAAAATATATTGATAATGCTATTGCCGGCACAAAGAATATACATACAAAAAAATATGAAAAGATAAGTCTTCTTCTGTTTCTGATGTCCTTTTCAAGCTTCTTGTCCGCTTCGACTTCGGTCTGCTCCGGAACTTTTATTTCCCCTGATGAAACTTTAAAATTTTTATTATTGCCGTCTATCGATAGCTCATAGAACAGCTTTGTGACAGCTCCCCACCATTCACGTGCCCGCTGCCTGTGTTTTTCGAGATTCTTCTCTTCCTCTTTCCTTTGTTTTCTCAGCTCTTTCCTTGTTTGCGTTACTTCTGTATCCAATCTTTCCTCCATCCCCAAGATAATTATCCATTAGTATATCACAATAGTTGCGATTCGGCATTGCGTGTGCACGGACACGTTATTAAGTAAATTGATTTTTAATCTCCCGTGCTTTATAATCATATTAATTTTGCATATAAATAAGAAGAGGTTAAAAATGATTTCTAAAGACTATACGTTAGGTATTGACATCGGATCCACCACAGTTAAGGTGGCTCTTTTGGACAGAGAAAAAAACATAATCTTTTCCGACTATAAAAGGCACTTTGCCAATATTCAGGAAACATTGGCAGAATTACTCGAAGACGCAAGTAAGAAGTCAGGTAATGTCCTGGTTCATCCTGTTATTACAGGTTCAGGCGGACTTACACTTGCCAAACATCTTGATGTTCCTTTTGTTCAAGAAGTTATAGCCGTATCTACTTCACTTAAGACCCTTGCACCAAAGACTGATGTGGCAATTGAGCTTGGCGGAGAAGATGCAAAGATTATTTATTTCGAAGACGGAAATGTTGAACAGCGTATGAATGGAATCTGTGCCGGTGGTACAGGTTCTTTTATCGACCAGATGGCATCTCTTTTGCAGACTGATGCTTCAGGTCTTAATAAGTATGCCCAAAATTACAATTCCTTATATACTATTGCAGCCAGATGCGGTGTTTTCGCCAAATCCGACATACAGCCGCTAATAAACGAAGGTGCTACAAAAGAAGATCTCGCAGCATCTATTTTCCAAGCTGTTGTAAACCAGACAATTTCAGGTCTTGCATGCGGAAAACCGATTCGCGGACACGTTGCATTCCTCGGCGGTCCTCTGCATTTCCTCGATCAGCTCAAAGCAGCATTTATAAGGACTCTTAATCTTGATGAGGAGCACACTATAGAGACCGATAACTCTCATCTTTTTGCGGCTATCGGCTCCGCGCTTAATGCAGATGAGAACATTTATTATGAGATGGATGAGATGGTAAAAAAACTGTCTCATAAGATCGTGATGGATGCTGAGGTTTCACGTCTTAATCCACTTTTCGAAACTGAGGAGGATTACAAGAAATTCAGAGCACGTCAGGATCAGTACAAAGTTAAGACCAGAAAGCTCGATGATTACAAAGGCAACGCATTCCTTGGAATCGACGCAGGTTCCACAACTACAAAGTGCGCTCTTATCAGCGAGGACGGCGACCTTCTTTACTCTTTTTACTCAAGCAATAACGGTAGTCCGCTTAAAACAGCAATCTCTTCTATTCAGGAAATATATAAACTCATGCCGGAAGGTGTAAAGATTTCAAGAGCATGCTCCACAGGATATGGCGAAGCGCTTCTTAAATCAGCACTTCTTCTTGACGACGGCGAAGTTGAGACAATCGCTCACTACAATGCCGCAGCATTTTTTGATCCCAAGGTAGACTGTATTCTTGATATCGGCGGTCAGGACATGAAATGCATTCATATAAAGAATCAGTCCGTAGACTCAGTGCAGCTTAACGAAGCCTGCTCTTCCGGATGCGGATCGTTTATAGAAACATTTGCAAAATCCCTTTCATACAGCGTTCAGGATTTTGCTAAAGTCGCTTTGTTCGCAAAGTCTCCCGTAGATCTCGGTACAAGATGTACGGTATTTATGAACTCAAGAGTTAAGCAGGCTCAGAAAGAAGGCGCTGATGTTGCCGATATTTCTTCAGGTCTTGCATACTCGGTTATTAAGAACGCTCTTTTCAAGGTAATAAAGGTATCTGATGCCAAGGATCTCGGTTCACATATCGTTGTTCAGGGCGGAACTTTCTATAATGATGCGGTTCTTCGCGCGTTCGAGATTATTTCCGGTGCAGAAGCAATTCGTCCCGACATTGCCGGAATCATGGGTGCTTTCGGTGCTGCTCTTATCGCAAGAGACAGATTTTTTGAAACAGATGATTACAAGACCACCATGCTCTCAATCGATCAGATCAACAATCTTGAATATACAACGAGCATGACTACATGTCAGGGTTGTACCAACCACTGCAGACTCACTGTAAATAAATTTACAGGCGGACGTCAGCACATCTCCGGAAACAGATGTGAGCGCGGAATCGGTAAGGTAAAAAATGCCGACAATATCCCGAATCTTTTTGATTACAAATATAAGAGAATCTTTAAATACGAGCCTCTTTCAGCTGATAAAGCAACAAGAGGAACCGTGGGAATTCCGAGAGTTCTTAATTTCTATGAGAACTATCCTTTCTGGTTTTCATTCTTTACAGATCTTGGATACAGAGTTGTTCTCTCGCCAAGATCCACACACCAGATTTATGAGCTTGGAATTGAATCAATTCCCAGTGAATCGGAATGTTATCCGGCAAAGCTCTCTCACGGTCACATAGAATGGCTTATTAAGCAGAAGGTTGATTTTATCTTCTATCCCGGTCTTTTCTATGAAAGAAACGAGGTTGAAGGTGCAACAAATAACTACAACTGCCCTATTGTCACATCGTATTCGGTAA
>JAEEGH010000898.1_pt1 | contig 90678 bp, 73 predicted proteins | sample 9134181 | NCBI WGS metagenome assembly JAEEGH01 (sample SAMN16246544, study PRJNA631951) | gut metagenome | biome: gut microbiome; feature: rumen; material: DP-attached | host: Bos | place: Iran: Karaj | collected 2018-10 | reverse complement strand
GCTGAGCAATGCGATCCAGTACACCGAATCCGGTTCCGTTACCATGCGGGTATCCTTCCGAAAGATGGAGAGATCCGTTGCGGGTGCCGACCGGTTCTATCTGAAGATCACTGTGGAAGATACGGGTATCGGCCTGAACAAGGAGGATTTGGAGAGCCTCTTTTCTCCTTACATGCCTCTGGATGAGCGAAAGCTGAAAGGCCTGGAGGGTACCGGTCTGGGCATGTCCATTACGAGACAGCTTCTGGATCTGATGCACGGCGAACTCCACGTGGAGAGTGAAGTGGGCAAGGGTTCCGTCTTCTCCTTTGAGGTGGAGCAGGAAGTGAGTTCCTGGGAGCCCATCGGAGATTATTCCGACAGATTCAGCATTTCCGAAGGGGATGTGGCGGTATATCACGAGCTGTTCCACGCGCCTGACGCCAGGATCCTGGTGGTGGATGACATGGAGATGAACATCACCGTTATGGAAGGGCTCTTAAAGCAGACAGGTATCCGCATCGACGCGGCTCTGTCGGGAGAGGATGCCCTGACCCTGGCGGCCACCAACGATTACGATGTGATCTTCATTGATCACATGATGCCGGAGATGGACGGTATCGAAACCCTGAAGCGCATGCGGGAAAGCGGCGGGAAAAATGTGGATACGCCTAAGGTGTGTCTTACTGCCAATGCGGTGTCCGGTGCCCGGGAGACCTATCTGGAGGCAGGCTTTACCAGATACATGAGCAAGCCCATCGACGGCGCCGAGCTGGAAAGCATGCTCTGCGAACTGCTTCCTCCCGAGAAGGTGCAGCGCAACGTACTGACTACTTCCGTCCGCCCTGCAGACAATACGGAGAAGCCCAGAGTGCTGGTGGTGGATGATGATGAATCCCTGTGCGCTCTGGTGAGAAGCATCCTGGAGAAGGATTATGACATTGCCGTCAGCAACACGGTGGAGGATGCGGTAAAGACAGCCCTGGAGATTCGCCCTGATCTGATCCTGCTGGATCTGTATCTGACGGACGGTACGGGCTTTGATGTGATGCAGAAGCTCCGGGAGGATGACCGGGCTACGGGCATTCCTTTCCTGCTGCTTACGGGAGACAATGATTCCGTCACGGAGGAGAAGGGCTTTAAGAGTGGTGCATCCGATTACATCCGGAAGCCTTTCGTGCCGGATGTGCTGAAGCAGAGAACCAAGCGCATCGTGGATCTGCGCAGATACCAGCAGTCCATCGAGGAAGAGGTGGAGCGGCAGACCAGCCGCAGCCGCAGGCTCACCAGAGACATGATGCTGGCGCTGTCGAAGACCGTCGATACCAAGGACCATTACACCGATGGTCACTCTCGCCGCGTGGCCGCCATCTGTGCCGAGATCGGACGCAGGATGGGCAAGAGCGATGACGATCAGATCAAACTCTATGAGATCGGTCTGCTGCACGACATCGGTAAGATCGGTATTCATGAAGACATCATTCACAAGAACACAAGACTGTCCGACGAGGAATTCGCCGAGGTCAAGGCGCATACCGTTAAGGGATATGAGATCCTGAAAGAGATCACGGATATGCCGAAGCTCCGTGAGGGTGCGAGATGGCACCATGAACGCTACGACGGTTCCGGTTATCCCGACCACCTGAAGGGTGAGGAAATCCCCGAGGCGGCAAGGATCGCCTGCATCGCGGACTGTTACGATGCCATGACCAGTACCAGAACCTACTCCGTGCCCAAGAAGCAGGAGGAGGTTCGTGCGGAGATCCTGCGCTGCAGAGGAAAGTGGTTCGATCCGGTGATCGCGGATGTGATGCTGCAGATGATCGACGAGGATGTGGATTACAGGATGAACGAGCATGCTTCCGGCAGCGATGTCTGGAAGCGTTACGATAAGCTGTGGGAGTTCCGGGATGTGGTCATCACGCCTCCGCCTTCCAAGCCCGTTCCTCCGCCGGTGATCGAGGCACTGCCTGTGAACCTGGAGAACATTCCGGATATGGATACGGAAAAGGGAATCAAAAACTGTGGTTCCGTGGAAGGATATCTGTCAGTCCTGTCAGTTTTCCATCGGACGGCGCCCACCAAGGCTGCCGAGATCGAGGAAGCCTTCCGCACGGACAATGTGGGAGATTACACCATTCGCGTCCACGCCCTGAAATCCTCCGCCCGGATCATCGGTTCCATGGAGCTGTCCGCTCTGGCAGAAAAGCTGGAGAAGGCGGGCAAAGAGCGGGATATGGATACCATCGCAGCCCAGACCGAGAAACTCCTGAAAATGTATCGTAAGCTGGATGAGGCCCTGGGTGCCATGGACGAAAGCGGCACCGGCAAGCCCCTCATCAGTGAGGCGCAGATGAAAGAAGCCTACCAGACTCTGCTGGAGATCACGGAGAGCATGGATTACGGACTTCTGGAGGGACTCCTGAAGGATCTGGAAAAATACGAGCTTTCCATCGATGATGAGAACAATCTGACCTCCATAGAACTCATGATGACGGAGCTGGATTGGGAAGGCATCGCTTCTCTTGCAAGAGAAGCATTGAATAATACCGAGATCGGAGGTTAACAAAACCATGTCGGATGCAAAAAAAGTAGTGATCGTCAGTGCTTCGGAAAGTTTCCTTGCCAAAAGCCTGATCACGAAGCTGGGAGGGATCAATGTTCCGTCCGCTTTTGTTCATGCGAACATCAAGGAAGTGGAAGAGCAGATCCCGGAGATGGCACTGGTGATCCTGTTCCTGAGCGAGGAACTCACAGCTGCCACGGACACCCTGATCTTCCTGAAGGATACGGTGCAGGACAAGGACATAGGACTCCTGGTCATCGGGGATGAGCCACAGTACGAGGAACTGCAGAAGGCGGTGCCGGAGCAACTCATCACCAAGTGGTTCAAGCGTCCCCTGGACATTGAGCAGCTGCTGAAAAAAGTCAGCACCTATCTGGATGAAAACACAGGAGAGAAGGCTAAGAAGACCATCCTTATCGTGGACGATGACATCACCTACATGCGCACGGTGTACGAATGGCTGAAGGGTTCTTACCACGTGGGGATGGCTGCCAGCGGTGTCCAGGCCATCAGCTATCTGGCGAAAAACAAGGCGGACCTGATCCTGCTGGATTATGAGATGCCCATTGCCAACGGTCCCCAGGTGCTCTCCATGCTGAAGAGTGATTCCGAGACCGGACAGATCCCCGTCATGTTCCTGACGGGACACGGGGACAGAGAAAGCGTCCTGTCCGTGGTGGGACTCAGCCCTGTGGACTACCTGCTGAAGACCATCGACAAAAACAGTCTGCTGGAGAAGCTGAACGCATTTTTCCGGAAGTGAGCATCTGTCCGCAAACGGATAACCTTTATGCCTGAAAAGGAGACCTATGCAAGTAAATGTCTGGGGCAGTATTTTTGCCCACCTGTTTTTCTTTCCCGCGGCGGTGCTTTGTTACCTGCCTATGATGGACCGACTCAAGCGCCCGATGGCCATGACCCGCATCTCCGCTGCCATTGTTGTGACCTTCGGATTTTTGCTGGCCAGCGTGAGTTTTCTGTTCTGGAAGGGCGGCTATCGTGGCATTATCGCACTGTTGCTGATCTTTATGTATGTACTTTATCACAGGAGCCTGACGGTACATTTCAGCAAATCCCTGGCGGTGTATCTCTTCGTCCTGGTGTATATGAGCTTTCCGGGGCTGGCATCCGTGGGTTATGATGCGGCGCTGCATCCTTCATCGAACCTTGAAAGCTACAGTGCCCAGGGAGCATTTGTCCTCACCGGACTCAGTTTTCTGCTGGCGGCATGTGTTTCCCATTCCATGAGGCACTTCCTGCGGAAACTCATTAATACTGCGGACAGCAGTAAGATCTGGTTTTCCGGCGGTGCGGTCTCCGGGTATTTTTTGCTGCTGAACATGATGATGGTGGTTCGGTATTATGAGACCCTTCATGTCAATCGCATGAAGTCGGTATTTTGGCTGCTTCTGGGTCTGCATTTTATTCTGTTCATTATCCTGTGTTTCCTGTTTACCGTCCTGGTGACAGATCTGACGGAATCAGCAGTGGCACGGGAGCAGCTGCGGATCATGGAACTGCAAAAAGAGTACTATCAGTCCCTGCAGCGTCATATGGATGATACGGTGCGGGCAAGGCACGACCTGCGGCATACCATCCATATGCTGGATATGCTGGCACAAAGGGACGATATGGAGTCCATCCGGAGCTATCTGTCTTCCTACAGTGAGTCCCTGCCCCAGACGGATCTGACGGATTACTGTTCCAATGTGGCCGTCAATGCCATTTTGAATTACTATGGGCAGTCTGCCGTGAAGCAACAGACGGAGTTTAAGGCAGATGTGGAGTTGCCGGAATCAATAGGGATCAGTGATGTGGACCTGTGCACCATCCTGGGGAACATCCTGGAAAATGCGGTGTCGGCCTGCTCCGAATCTCATATGGGAAAGCATTTCATCCATCTGTCCATCAAGGCGGATGGGGACAATCAGCTGGTGATCTCTTCCGTGAACTCCTTCTTTGGACAGCTGAACATGGAAGGGGAGAACTATCTGCCCACCCACGGCGGCACCGGCATCGGACTGGTGTCCATCCGCACCACGGCGGAACGACTTGGCGGAAGCGCGGAGTTTAATCATTCCAAGATGGAATTCCACACGGAGGTAAAACTCCCTTTGGCAAAGAAATAAAAAGTGCGGGGCCGCTTTGGTCCCGCTTTTTCGGAGGATTATGAAGGGTTATATTCTGGAACGCTACGACAATATGAAAAATTCCTACACCTGCCGCAGGCTGATGGAGGAAGCGGGAAAGCGGAATATGGATCTGCGCACCCTGGGAGTGCACGATTCCTATCTGCAGATTTCCGGAGATTCTTCGGTGCTGATGCACAAGGGCTACGAAGCAGAGCAGGTGGATTTTGCTTTCCTGCGTTACAAATGGGGGCATCTGAAGGAAGAGGCCGCTACCCTGGCAAAGCACTGTTACAATGCGCCGGGTCCTTTTTCCCTTTACGTGAACAAATACGAGCAGTTAAAGCGGCTTCGCTCGACCCATTTTGAGGTGCCTGCTTCCCTGCTGGTGACGGCGCAGTTTCCCTATGATACCGCTGAAAAACTTCTGGGAAATCCCTTTGTGGCCAAGGGGCTGGAAAGCTCCATGGGCAGAGAGATCTTCCTCATCACCGGAAAGCCCGGCTGGGATCAGCTCCGGGATGAGTACGGTCCCGAGAAGGAATGGATACTGCAGCAGTTCATTGAGGACAGCTTCGGAAAGGACATGCGGATCTTTTCTCTCAGAGGAGAAGCGGTGGCCGCCATGGAACGCAGATCCGGCAGTGATTTTCGGGCAAATGTGGCACTGGGGGCTCAGACGACGCCTCTGGAGATCACGGAGGAAATCCGTCTGATCTGCAAGGACCTCTACCATCGAACAGGGCTGGACTTTGCCGGCGTGGATCTGCTCTACGGGCAGGAGAAACCCTGGCTGTGCGAGATCAATGTGATGCCCGGCATCGAAGGCATGGAAGAAACCACCGGAGTGAACATTGCAGGACTTATGATGGACATGGTCCTGGGAGATGTGCAGTGAACAGGAAGGAAGCAGAAGATTATATCTATGCCTCTTACTTAAGAGCGCAGGCATACTGGGATCTTGAGACGCCGGATCGAACCAGACGCCACCCGGAACTGACCTATGGAGAGATCCGGAAGCGGGAGAGTCTCCCTGCCACCCTTATCACCGGAAGCAAAGGGAAGGGCTCTGTGGCAACCATGCTGGCCGCTGTGCTGTCCGTTTTCGGCAGGACCGGATGCATGACAAGCCCCCATCTGGAGCGTTTTAACGAGCGTTTTACGGTGGATGGTAGCGAGATCACCGATGAAGAGTTTACGGCGGCTGTGGAGGCTGTTAAGCCTGCTCTGGACCGAATCGAAGCGGGCCTTTCTCCGGAACTGTGCATCAGTCCCATGGGGATCCAGACATTGGCAGCGCTGGACTGGTTTGCAAAGGAAGGGGCAGCATACCGGGTGATGGAATGCGGCAAGGGCGCCGCTTACGACGATGTGAACAATGTGCTCCATAACAGAGCCGTGATCGGGGCGATTTTCCCGGAGCATCTGCGAGAGCTGGGGCCTACCCTGGCGGATATCGCGAAGGATAAAGCACATGTGATCACCGAAGATGTGGAGTGTGCTTATACGGCGGCGCAGGAGCCGGAAGTGCTGGTGATCCTGCGACAGCGCGCTGAAGAATGCGGAGTTCCGCTGAAAGAGTACGGAAGGGATTTTGCGGCTTCGGAGGTGATTTCTTCTGAAGAGGGTTTGCGATTCCGGGTGCGGATCGGAGATCTCCTGATCCCGGAAGTGCGGCTGCACATGTGTGGTGCTTTCCAGGCGGAGAACGCGGCGCTGGCACTGGCAGTGGCATTGGATGAAGTGGGAGAGGCAGCTTTTGCGCGTTGTTTGCCGGAGATTCTGACAGCACTGTCAAATATAAAACGCCCCGGTCGCATGGAGATCCTTTCCTCAGATCCTTTTGTGCTGCTGGATGCCTGCATTCATGAGCGCAGTGCATTGCAGCTCCTGCCGGAGCTGGAACGCATGAAAAAGGCGCGAGGTGTCTATCTTCTGTGTATCCCTGCGGATAAGGATTACGAAGGTGTTGCACGGGTGATAGCTCCAAATGCAGAGCACCTGATCCTGACGGATTCCGGGAATCCCCATTATCATTTTTCGGAAGAGCAGGGGATGCGTTTGCGTGAGCTGGGAATCGAAGCAGTGTGGATCCCGGATTGCAAAGCGGCGCTGCGGGAAGCATCGGAATGCGCAGCGAGCAAAGTGTTGCCACTCATCTGTCTGGGTACCACGTCCTTTCTGCCTCGGGTGAGGGAGTATTTTCGGAAAGGCTCCGAGCAAAACGAATAAGTCCCTATGAAAGAACGAAAAAAGAAGCACCCGCGGGTGCTTCTTTTGCTTTGCGTATTCATTGATCAGAGTAAATCCGGTAAATGCATCAGATTGATGAGCAGGATCCAGGAGATGCCGTAGTAGGTTACCACAGCTACCAGGTCGTTCACCGTGGTGATGAGGGGACCGGAAGCAACGGCAGGATCCACATGAACTCTGTGGAAGAAGATGGGCACCACCGTTCCCACCAGGCTGGAGATGACCATGGCTACCAGCATGGAAAAGCCCACACAGGCGGAGATGAGGAATGCGTATCCCAGAGGCACACCCTTGATGAGATGCACATAAAAGCCTACGAACACGGCGGTGAGGATTCCAAGGATCAGGCCGTTGAAAAAGCCTACGCGCATTTCCTTCAGCACCAGGAAGGCTTTCTGTCCGGGCTTTACTTCCTCGTCCATCAGCAGACGAATGGTGACTGCCAGGCTTTGGGTTCCTACGTTTCCTGCCATATCAAGGATCAGGGACTGAAAGGCCATAACGATGGGGAGCACGGCAACCACGGCCTCGAAGATGCCCACAACGGAGGAGATGCCCATGCCCAGGAACAGCAAAATGAACAGCCAGGGGAGACGTTTCCTCAGGCTCTCGCCCAGGGTTTCGTCCACTTCTTCCTCTTCGGTCAGACCTGCGAACTTTGCGTAATCTTCACCCATCTCATCGTCGACTACTTCCACCAGGTCCTGTGCCGTGAGAATTCCCAGGATGTGATTATCTTCATCCAGAACGGGGAGGGAGTCCTCGGCGTAGTCCTTCATGCGTTCGATGCAATCGGAGATCTTGTCGGTGGCGTGGAAGTAAGGATAGGAGGTTGAGATCAGGGAATCCAGATCCGTGTAATCTCTGGCGATGATCAGATCCTTCAGATCGATGGCGCCGTAGAAGATTCCCTCCTGATCGCTGACGTAAATGGTGGAAATATTGTCATTTTTTCCGGCCTGGGCCACCAGTTCCCGCATGGCCTGCCGGACGGAAAGATCATTGGTGATCTCGATGAAATTGGTGGTCATGAGACTACCGATCTCATCCTCTTCGAAGGACTGGATGATCTGGATGTCGTGGGCGGCTTCCTCGTCCATCATTTCCACCAGACGGGCCTGGTCGTCCTCATCCATGTCTTCCAGAATGTCGGCTGCATCATCGGAGTCCATGTTCTCGATGATCTTTGCCGCTTTATCCAGGGACAGCTCTTTTAAGAATTCCTGGGGATCCTCCAAATAGGAGAAGATCTCTGAGATCCGTTCCGCGCCCAGGATGGGATACAAAGCGGAGCGTTCCTCGGGAGACAGCTGCTCGAAAGCGGAAGCGATATCGTTCTCATGGTAATCGCTTAAACGGTCAAGCAGTTCTTCCTGTGGGAGGTTACTTCGCAGTGTTTCCAGTATTTCCTGTACAAAATCTTCCTGAAAATCTCTTACCTGGTTCTCATCCATTTCGTAACCTCCTTGTGGTCCGCTGATTTTCGCAGATATGCGAAGGCGTTGACCGACTTCACTATTATAACTTTTCCGTTCCCATTTTGAAAGAAAAAATAGATATTTTCCATGGGTTTTGCTACTATGAAAATGTATGTGCGGAAACTCCCGCGAAGAAGTGAGGAACGAGCATGAATATCAGTGTTTTGACACAGAACATCGAAAAGCATATCATCGGGAAACCGCTGACGGTGGAACTGGCAGTGACAGCCATGCTGGCAGGGGGACATCTCCTTCTGGAGGATGTGCCCGGCGTGGGAAAAACGAAGCTGGCTTCCGCCATGGCAGGCTCCGTGGGCGGCACTTTCCACAGGATCCAGATGACGCCCGATGTCATGCCTTCGGATATTGCCGGCTACACCTTCTGGAACAGACAGGAGGGGACCATGGAGTTTCGCCGGGGCGTGGTTTTTGGCAATTTCCTGCTGGCGGATGAGATCAACCGCTGTTCTCCCAAGACCCAGTCGGCGCTGCTGGAGGCCATGGAGGAGGGACAGGTATCCGTGGACGGTGTGGGTTATCCTCTGGAGCAGCCCTTTATGGTCATTGCCACTCAGAATCCGGTGGAAACCTATGGCACCTATCCCTTGCCGGAGGCCCAGCTGGACCGCTTTCTGATGAAGCTTTCCGTGGGCTATCCCGGAACCGAGGATTCCGTGCGGATCCTGGAGCAGGAGGGCGCCCTGGAGTCCACACCCGTGGAGCAGGTCATGACCGTGGGAGAGCTGGTGAACATGCAGAAGGAGGCATCCGAACTGCATATGTCGGATGCGGTCCGCAGATATATCATTGCGCTTGCTGAGGAAACCCGCAAATCGGAGGGAATCCGTCTGGGCATCAGCCCCAGAGGATGTCTCGCCATGCAGAAGGCTGCCAGAGCGGCAGCGTACCTTGCGGGAGAGGAATATGTGACGCCGGACAGGGTGAAGGAGCTGGCCCCCTATGTGTGGGGACATCGCCTGATCCTGGCACCCGGAGGCAGGACAAAATGGGGAAACGGGGAAAACGCCATCAGGGAGATCCTGACGTACATCACGAATCCGGTCTGAGCATTTCGATCCCGGCAGTGGACGAGAAGTTTCTGCTGTTTCTGGAGATGTTGTTTTCCGTAATGCTCATCACGTTGTTTTTGCTGATCTGCGATATTCGCGTAGGTCTGTTTTTTGTGTTCGCTTTTGGCGGGATCCTGGTGCTGGCGTATGGGCTGCGGTATCTTACTGCGCGTCGGATCCGGATCCGGCAGGAGATCGTAAACGGAATGGGAGCAAAGGGTGAGAAGTTGACCTGCAGGGTGCTTCTGACGAACCGGCTCCCATTTTTCAGTGCGCCCATCACCTTTGACTATGCCTGGGGAAATGTCTGGGAAACGGAAGGGGCGGAGGAGCCTTTCTGCCTGAAGCCCTTCGAGAAACAATCCTTCCTGCTTTCCTGTACCATTCCGGAAGCCGGGAACATTCCCTGCGGCATCGATGGAGTAAATGTCTGCGATTTTTTCCGGCTCTTCGAGGAGATCCGGGTGCCCGTATCGGAGCATCTGTCCTTTCGCGTTCTGCCGGAGCTGGACGAGAGGCCTCAAGCGGACCGGAACCTGGAGGAACTGCTGGAAAGCGCAGTCAAAAATGCTTCCGGAGACAATGACGTGCAGATCTCTCCCAGAGCGGGGATGAATAACGGTTATCCCGGGGTGGAGGCAAGACCCTACCAGCCCGGAGATTCCCTGAAAAAAGTGCATTCCAAGCTCTCGGCACGGACCGATGAATTGATGATCCGGATCGACGAGCCCAGAGTGACCATGGGGGCGCAGATCCTGCTTCTGGGAGCCCTTCCCACCCTTGGAAAGAAGATGCCGGGGCTCCTGGGCTTCTTTCAGGAAAAAGCCGTAGAAGAGGAATATCCCCTTCGTACCGCCCTGCTGGAGCGGACTTTGCGTCTGTGTGCCCTGTTCCTTTCGAAGGATCAGGCGGCGGATGTGATCTTCCCCGTTTGCCGGGAAAAAGACTGCGAGTGGGTCAGCGTGAATGTCCGGGAACCTTCGGATCTGGCTGTTTTGCAGGAGGCGCTTTCGGGCTTCCGGGGAGATGATTATGTGACGGGAAAGGCTTTTGACCCTGCTTCGGGTTTGAATCTGCTTTCCTCCGGGGCATTGCTGGTCCTTGCCATTTCCGCGAAGCAGCCGGGGCTGGAGACGCTGCGGGATTATATATCAAAAACGGGCATTTCGGCGGATGTGTATTTTGAATCCACCGGAGAAAGGGGGCAGTTACCATGAAGACTGTTTCCTGGCTCTACGCCTTCAGCCTGTGCTTTACGGTGCTCATTCTATTTGTGACAACTCCCTTCCACTGGGTGTATCCCGTGGCGGCGGTTCTGCTTTTGCTTGTTTTTACGGTATGTGGCTTTACGGACAAACATCATGTGGCAGGGACGCCGGTGATCCTGGGAATGCTGGTCATTGCAACGCTTTTCGGCGAGATCCTGTCTACCATGGGACGGATGCAGACAGGTCTCATGTTCTGGCAATGGTTGGTTTCCGCCGGAACAGAAAGTGACGAAAGTGTCTTTTTCCTGGGAGAACTGATCCTTTTTGTCACCATGATCTTCGGCATATCGGTGTTTTATTTTGCCATCGTCCGCTTCCGTGTGGTGATGTTGGTCTTCCTGCTTCTGATGCCCTACGTGCTCTATGTCAAGACCATCATGAAGCCGGAGCTTCCCTGGATCATTTTGCCTGCAGGCCTGCTGCTCCTGGTGGTGATCTGCAGAGCCTGGGAGGGTAAACTCCCCGCATCCCTCATTTGGTCTGCACTTTTTGCCTTTCTCCTTCCGGTGCTCATCGGAGCGGCCGTGCCGAAGAGTGCTTCCACGCCTTATTATTATATTTTCCAGAGGCTGTTTTTGTACGGGGATACCACTTCCGCGATCTCCGAGGATTTCTCGGGACTTGCGGACTACTCCGGCAATGCGGATCATTTCAGAGAGGGCAGCGAGCGCAGGCTTTATTCCGTCTCCGGAGATGTGCCGGACTACCTGCGGCGTCAGATCTTTGATATCTACGATTATGAGCAGAACCGCTGGTATGCAACCCCGAGCGCTTCCGAAGCAGTGGATCCGGAAACGCGGTTCGAGCAGCTGGACAGAACTTCCGTGCACGTTCTGTCGGAGCTTCTTCGGATCTACAAGAGTGAACGGCCGCAGGAAGGGGAGAAGTTTGCGAGTGCCATCATCAGGGCATTGGATTCCGGGACGGGACTGGCTTCCGTCACGGCTGTCAATTTTGCTCCGCAATACTACCTGTCTGCTGTGCGCCCCCTGAACATCTCTGTCTCGGAGACGGAAGGGTTCGTTATGAGCGTGCGGGATACCTTCCGCACGGATGTGGTTCAGGAGGACAGGGACCTCACCTATTACCTTACGTTTGATCCCGAGAAAAACACCCAGAGCTTTATCGAAGCTGGAGGGTGTTCCCTTACCTCGGAGGAGGAAGACGCGCTTTATCGTGAATTGCGGAACATCCTTATGGAGCGCCAGCAGAGCGGCAGAGAAGCTGAGCGGACGGGAGAGTTTCTGGAAACGCTGGAATGCTTCCGCTATCAGAAGCTTCAGGCGCAGCAATATGCCGATGAGGTGGAGCGGTTGTCGGATCCCGTGACGGAGGTGATCTCCCGGGAAGCCCGGGCCGCTGTGGGAGATACGGAGCTGGATGTCTACAAGGCCATCCGGCTGCTGAAATATTTCTCCGAGGAAGGCTTTCTGTATGATCTGGATTACCGGGCACCCAATGACAGTCCGGATTATCTGTTGACCAAGGGGAAGAGGGGAACCTGCTCCGACTATGCCACGGCTTACGTTCTCATGGCCAGAAGCGTGGGACTGAATGCCCGTTACGTTGAGGGGTATGTGCCCCGCCGGAGCCCTTATGCAGATACCTACATGGTCACCACCTCCGATTCTCACGCCTATGCCGAGGTTTATCTCCCCCTGGTGGGTTGGACCGTTTTTGATCCAACGGCTTATGTGGAGACGGTGGATCGGGACAATGTGAGTCTCCTGCAAAAACTCCGGTATTCCATGCCGGATCTGCGAAGCGCTTTTTCCATGGCACTGCTCTGCATCCTGGCGTATTTCCTTTATGGGGTTCTGCGGGTGCTGAAGACGGATCTGAAGGCTGCCTGGGAAGGACGTGCTCTGCAGGGGGCGGAGCGCCTGGCTTATATGTATGTAAACCTGAGAAGGGCCGCCGTGGATGCGGAGGCGGAAGGCGCTGCGGGCATGACACCGAAGGAACTGACGGATCTGGCAGGAGAGTACGGCGTGGACCTGTCTCCCGTGACGGAGGTTCTGTCGGATGCGGTTTACGGGCAAAAAGAAAGCTCCTCCGTGGGACCTGCCCAGTGGAGAAGCTATCGCAGCGGTATGTGGTTTTTCCGGGTGCGGTTCAAAGGAGCTTATCGTAAAAAGTGTAAAGCCGCTGAACGCCGTTCTCGAGAATGTAATAATGCCGCACATAAGGCACCAGAAGGATCAGAAGCACCAGCACCAGAAGAGAGAGACTGAGCTGCTCCGAGAGGATGGTTCCCAGAACGGACATAAGTGTCAGTACCGCAAAGGTGACGGTGACGATGAGATGGATCAGCCGCTCGTGCTGGAAAAAGGAGATCTGGGTCAGGGCTTTTTCCCGTTCATATGCCAGTTCTTCCGGAGAAAAATCCCCCTTTTCGGCGCGTAAGCTGATGGCTTCCAGTTCTGCGAGATAGTTGATCAGTCGTTTTTCCATGATGACTGCGGCTCCTTTGATCAAAGATTGGCAGGATCCCAAAGTCCCTGCATCAGTGTCAGTGTACCACGAAAGGGAGAAAAACGCACGGAAGGAAACGGCTTATTGAATGCCTGCCCCGTGTGGAGTATGATGAATAAAGGAGCGGATCCATAAGGGCCGCCCTTTGGGAGGAATTATGAAAAAAGCATGTTTGATCGGAAAAATCCTTTGTTTACTGGGAATGGCCACCGCCGTCCTTTCCTTTTCTGTGAAAGCAAGCGCTCACACGGAGTATCACGCTTATCTGGGACTTCGTTCCCCTGCGGGCACAGAGCGCTTCGCCTGGGATGATCCTGAGCATGGCAAAAACTTCATGATGAAGGATGCCGAAACCGGCGAATACAAGAGCCTTCCCGGCATTTTCTACGATGCTACGGTGGAAGAGGACGGACTGGTGTCCGTGTCCGCTTCCCTGCTGAGCTTCCCGGGAGAGGACTGGGAGGATTCCCAGTGCCTGGATGAGATTTTTGTATCCTCTACCCTGCCCGGTACCGTTACCGTCACTGACGTGCATCTTCTGGTGGACAATCGTGAAGTGGAGATCGAGCCTCAGGTGTTGACGGATGCCGCAGGTCACATGTACCTGCAGGTCCAGAAGGCGGGAGATGACGACAAAACCGGTTATTACGGCGTGCCCGTTTCCGAGCTTACCGTAACCTTCCAGCTTTCCGGTCTGACGGGGGAAGCCGTGACGGAGCCTGCCGGGGAGCAGACCCCTGTCACTCCCGAAGTGACGCCGGCACCCGGTCCCGCAAGAACTTACGCTACACTTCTGATCGTGGGCGGATGCGTTCTCTTTGCAGTGGGTATGGTGATCCTGATCCTGGCCCTTCGGAAGATTACCGTGAAAGGCGAATAAGCATGGGTTTTCTCTCTGTTTTTTACCCGGATGCGGAATACGCCAGCGCTTACGGACTCCCCTATGAGAGCCTGTATCGCAAGGGATACCGGGGCATCATCTATGACATCGACAATACGCTGGTGGTCCACGGCGGTCCCGCCACTCCCGAGGCCATCAGGCTTTTTGCGCATCTCCGGGAACTGGGCTTTCGCACCATCCTTCTTTCCAACAACAAAGAGCCCAGGGTGAAGTCTTTTGCGGACGCGGTGGGCAGCGAATATATCTACAAAGCACACAAGCCCTCTCCTGAAGGGTATTATCGCGCAATGGGAATGATGGGTACCCGGGACAACACCACCCTTCTGGTGGGAGATCAGCTCTTTACCGATGTGTGGGGAGCGAAGCAGGCGGGGATTTATTCCATTCTCACCAAGCCCATCCACCCCAAGGAGGAGATCCAGATCATCCTGAAGCGGAAGCTGGAAGCTGTTGTTTTGTTTTTCTATCACAGAAGCGTGGAAAAGTCTGATCGAAGAATCTGAAAGAAAGGTTAGCAAGAGCGATGAATCCTGTCGGCGGAAAAACGGCGGTCTGCGGACTGATCGGCAATCCGGTGGAGCATACCATGTCTCCCGTGATCCATAATTATCTGGCGGAAAAAACCGGCACCGATTTGGTGTATGTCCCTTTTCATGTGGAGACGGGGCGTCTGGCGGATGCGGTGAAGGGGGCCTACGGCCTGAATCTTCTGGGACTCAATGCCACCGTTCCATACAAAACAGATGTTATGGAATGCGTTTCTTCCATTGATCCTTCCGCAGAGGCCATCGGTGCGGTAAATACTTTAGTGCGGACCGATGACGGATACCGGGGCTACAACACCGACATGCCGGGACTCTACAGAGCCATGCGTTTTGACGGTGTGGAAGTGGCGGGAGAGCAGGTCCTGATCCTGGGAGCCGGCGGTGTCGCCAGAGCGGTGGCGCTGATGCTTCTGGAAAAGGGAGCGGAGCAGGTGATCCTCTTAAACCGTAGCAGAGAAAAGGCGCAGGAACTGGCGGAGCGGATCAATGAGAAGGCGGGCAGAGCCTTTGCACGTGCCCTGGGACTGACGGAATACGGGGAAATCGATGCATCCCGTAAGTATCTGTGCATCCAGGCTACCAGCGTGGGAATGTATCCCAGAGTGGAGGAAGCCCCCATTGAAGATCTGTCGTTTTACCGGTTGGTGCATACGGGGTACGATCTGATCTTTAATCCCATGGAGACCCGATTTATGAAGCTTTGTGCGGAAGCGGGGGCCAGGGTTTTTAATGGATATCGCATGTTACTTTATCAAGGAGTGCTGGCATTTACCCTTTGGACGGGGGTGGAGATCTCCGAGGAACTGGCGGCGGAAACCTATGAGCAGATGCTCATGGCCATGGAGAAGCACGGATGATGACAAAGCATAAGGAAAGAAACCGAAATCTGGTCCTCATGGGCTTTATGGGCTGCGGCAAGACCACCGTGGGTCGGAGCCTGTCCTATCGCCTGCAGATGGCGGTGGAGGATACGGATCATATCATCGAAGAGATGGAAGGAAAAACCATTTCCGAGATCTTTGCGCAGCAGGGAGAGAACGCCTTTCGCAAAATGGAGACGGAGCTTTTGGTCAGGCTCCGGGACGGCGCTTCCCGAAAGATCTACTCCCTGGGGGGCGGCACCCCCATTCAGCTGCAGAACCAGGCGCTGATCCGGCAGATTGGCTTCGTGGTCTGGCTGCGGACGACCCCCGAGACGGTGTACGAGCGGGTGAAAAACGATACTGCAAGGCCACTGCTTCAGTGTGAGGATCCCATGGGCAGGATCCGGGAACTTCTGGATCGGCGAAGTCCCGTTTATGAGCGCTGCGCTGACCTGATCATTGATACGGATGATCTGACCCGGGAGGAAGTGACCGAGACGATTGCCCGGGCTTATGAGATTTTTTTGGCGGGAGGAGAATGATTTGAAGATTCTGGTGATCAACGGACCCAATCTGAACTTTCTGGGGATCCGGGAGAAGGCTGTCTACGGCACCAGGGATTATAAGGCTCTGGTGGCCATGATCGAAGAGAAATGTAAGACGGACGGCGTTGAGGTGGAATGCTTCCAGAGCAATCACGAGGGGGCCATCATCGACCGCATCCAGGAGTCCTATTTTGACGGTACTGCGGGCATCGTCATTAATCCCGGTGCTTACACCCATTACAGTTACGCCATCCGGGATGCCCTGGCCAGCATCATTGTTCCCAAGGTGGAGGTCCACATTTCCGATATCGATACGAGAGAAGAGTTCCGAAAGATCTCCGTCACCGCACCGGTCTGCGACCTGCAGATCAAGGGGAAGGGATTTGACGGATATCTGGAAGCCATCGACTTTATTATGGAAAAAGGAACCCCCGCAAAATAAGTTGTGGGAGATCCCGAAAAAAAGTTATTGAAATTCCTTTTCATTTCGTATAAAATTCTTGTGGATTATGATTTGATTTGGAATTTTTAGGAGGATATTAAGATGATTTCTGCAGGTGACTTCAGAAATGGTGTGACCATTGAGCTGGATAACAGTGTTTACCAGATTATCGAGTTCCAGCATGTGAAGCCCGGTAAGGGTGCCGCATTCGTACGCACCAAGCTTAAGGACATTAAGAACGGCGGTGTCGTGGAGAGAACCTTCCGCCCCACCGAGAAGTGCCCTCAGGCCAGAATTGACCGCAAGGATATGCAGTATCTTTACAATGACGGAGATCTGTATTACTTCATGGACACCGAGAACTATGAGCAGATCGCACTTGGCCACGATATGGTCGGCGATGCACTGAAGTTCGTGAAAGAGAACGAGATGTGCAAGGTTTGCTCCCACAACGGCAATGTGTTCTCCATCGAGCCCCCTCTCTTCGTAGAGCTGGTGATCACCGATACCGAGCCCGGCTTCAAGGGCGATACCGCTACCGGTGCTTCCAAGCCCGCTACCGTTGAGACCGGCGCTACCGTAGCCGTTCCTCTGTTCGTGGACAACGGAGACAAGATCAAGATCGACACCAGAACCGGTGAGTATCTCTCCAGAGTCTAAGGCCATCTGATTTCGTTTATAAGGCAATGCCCATTGGGCATTGCCTTTTTCTTTTCTTTCCCATCTTACGAATCTGAGAAGTTTTCCATGTTCCGGGTCCTTCGATCCGGCTTATTCACACGATCTTTTTGTAACCGACCATTTATTATTTCAATATTGAAAGGATGAACTGAATGACCATTAACGAATTTACGGAGAAAGTAGTAAAAGCTGCGCAGGAGGTCCTGGGAGATGAGTACCGGGTTTCTGCGAAGGAGGTTCTGAAAAATAACGATACCCTGCTGCACGGCGTCATGATCGCCGGCAGGGAGTGTAAGCTTACCCCCACCATTTACGTGGACAATTTCCTGCCCCAGTACGAGGCCGGGATGCCCTTCGGCGATATCATGAACCGGATCATCGGAGCGTTCCGGGAGGGAGAGGAGAAGACCGGCATCGATATGAGCTTTTTCAGGGAATTTGACAAGGTTCGGGACCGCATTTGTTACCGTCTCATTGCGGTGGACCGGAACAGGGAGCTGCTGGAAAACGTGCCCTATATTCCCTTCCTGGATCTGGCCATCGTCTTTTACTATGCGTTGGATATTGAGGAACTGGACAATGCATACATCCTCATCCGCAACGAGCACATGGAGATGTGGGGGACGGATGTGAGCACCCTGATGAAGATCTCCGGGGAAAATACCCCCAGGCTCTTCCCTGCGGGCTGTAAGCCGCTTCTGGAGGTACTGAAGGACATGCTGCAGGAGAGATACCCTTACGGTGATGCGGAGATTCCCATGATGGTGGCTTCCAATGAGGGGCGGATGCAGGGCGCGTCCGTTATGTTGTATCCTCATTTCCTGGAGGAGGTGGCGGACCGCAAGGAGGCCAATCTCTTCATTATCCCCAGCTCCGTTCATGAGGTGCTGCTGCTTCCGGATCGGGGAGATCTGGTCCCCGGGATGCTGAAGGAACTGATCGGCACCGTGAACAATACTTCGGTGGATCCTGTGGAGGTGCTTTCCGACAATCTCTACTATTTCGACCGGCAGGAAAAGCGGGTGCGGATCTGCGCCTGACTCGGTGTGGATGCGGGGCCTTCGGGCCCCATGCATCCCCCGATGTTATTAAAATTTTATATTTACAAAGCACGCCTTTATGTGATAAGATATGTGAGGTTTTGTAACAAAGTTGTAACAATTAGCAACCGTAGTCTAACGGATAGAACGGAGGCCTCCGACGCCTTTAATGCAGGTTCGATTCCTGTCGGTTGCACTCGATCACACAGGCCAGGGATTGGCCTTTCTTTTTAGGTATTTATTTTTTGTAAGAGGTTTTTTGTAATGAAGATGAATTTTTCCGAATTTCTGGAGAAAGCGAAGCGCTTTGTCCTGAGTCATATTAAGATCGTGATCCCTGCTGTCGTCATTCTGGCGGTGGCTCTGATCGTTGTGGTGGTGGTGAACACCAAGGGCGGCACGCCCGTCACGGATCAGGATCCTCAGTCCGTGGATGCGCAGCCCATCAGCACCACTGACGTAGTGGAGGATGTGCCCGAGGTGATCGAGGCACCCCTGACGGAGAATGCCAACGAGCAGGTAAAGGCGCTTTTCGAGGCGTATTACGGCTGCCTCTCCAACGGAGACATGGATACCCTGACCACGCTCTGTGATGTGAGTGAGACCAAGGATCTGCTTCGTTTTTCGGAGTATTCCCAGTACCTGGCTTATTCCATTAAGGAGATCTACACCCAGGCAGGTCCCGAGGAGGGTTCCTACATCGCATATGTGCACTGTGGTGTGACCTTTGATGCCTATCCGGATATTCCCATTCCCGCTTACGACGGATATTTCGTCCGTCAGAAGGGAGACGGTTCCTATTACATCTGCCAGAGTGATCTGACTGCAGAGCAGAACGAGTACATTTCCACCGTTTCTTCTTTTGATGAAGTGGTGAATCTGAACAATACCATCAATGCAGAGTACAATGATCTGGTGGTGGAACACCCCGAGATCCTGTCCTACATCTCCGAGCTGGATGCGGTGGTCAATACCGCAGTGGGTGAGAAGCTGGCAGCTTCCAACAGTGAGGGAGATACCACCGAAGGCGGCGATACCGGCGAAGGCGGAGAGGAAGGCGGAGAGGGCACCGGAACCGAGCCGACAGGTCCTGTGTATGTATCTACCACGACGAAGGTGAATGTCCGTGCTTCCGACAGTGAGAAGGCTGACAAGCTGGGTCAGGTGGAAGCAGGTACCAATCTGGAACTCATCGAGAAGCTGTCCAACGGCTGGTCCAAGGTAAAGTACGGCGGTATGGAGGGCTATATCAAGTCCGAGTACCTGAGCCTTATGGAAAGCGCTGACGGCGTTACCATCATCGGAACGGTGAAGACGGTGGATACCGTCAATGTGCGTGCGACTCCCAGCACGGACGGAGAGAAGCTGGCGGTCCTCCAGGCAGGAGAGACCTTAAGCCTTGTTTCCAGAGAAAACGGGTGGTGCAAAATTGTATATGGATCCCGCATCGCCTATGTGAAAGAGGATTTTGTGGAATAATCCTCAGTTAAGTGCGGTTCTGACCGACGGTCTGCGCAGAGGCAGCCGGTAAGGATATAGATTTCAAAAAAAGGAGGACATGTGAAGTATGTCATATGTAGATGAGGTCTATGACCTTGTAGTGGCGAAGAACCCTGCACAGCCCGAGTTCCATCAGGCAGTGAAGGAAGTACTCGAGTCACTTCGTGTGGTGATCGAGGCAAATGAGGAAGAGTACCGTAAGCAGGCGCTCCTCGAGAGACTGGTAACTCCCGAGAGACAAATCCTGTTCCGTGTTCCTTGGGTGGATGACAAGGGCCAGGTTCAGGTCAACAACGGCTTCCGTATTCAGTTCAATTCGGCAATCGGACCTTACAAGGGAGGTCTCAGATTCCATCCCAGCGTAAACCTGGGCATCATCAAGTTCCTGGGCTTTGAGCAGATCTTTAAGAACAGTCTGACCGGTCTTCCCATCGGCGGTGGTAAGGGTGGTTCCGACTTCGATCCCAAGGGCAAGTCTGATCGTGAGATCATGGCATTCTGCCAGAGCTTCATGACCGAGCTGTTCCGTCACATCGGCGCTGACACCGATGTACCTGCCGGCGATATTGGCGTAGGCGGAAGAGAGATCGGCTATCTGTATGGCCAGTACAAGAGAATCCGTGACGTATACGAAGGTGTCCTCACCGGAAAGGGTCTGACCTATGGCGGATCCCTTGCCAGAACCGAGGCTACCGGATACGGTCTGGTTTATATCACCAATGAGCTGCTGAAGGATCACGGCGACAGCCTCCAGGGCAAGACTGTTGTTGTCTCCGGCGCAGGTAACGTTGCCATCTATGCGATCCAGAAGGCTCAGCAGCTGGGTGCTAAGGTTGTTTCCTGCTCCGATTCCACCGGCTGGATCTATGATCCCGAAGGAATCGATGTTGCTCTGCTTCAGGATGTAAAGGAAGTTAAGCGTGCACGTCTGACCGAGTATGCAGCAGCCCGCAAGAGCGCTGAGTATCACGAGAAGAAGAACGGCGAGCACGGTGTATGGAACATCAAGTGTGATGTTGCCCTTCCCTGTGCTACCCAGAACGAGCTGGATCTGGACGACGCTAAGGCACTGGTTGCTAACGGCTGTAAGTACGTCTGTGAGGGCGCTAACATGCCTTCCACCATCGAGGCTACCCAGTACATGCAGAGCAACGGCATCTACTTCATCTGTGGTAAGGCTTCCAACGCCGGCGGCGTTGCTACCTCCGCTCTGGAGATGAGCCAGAACTCCGAGAGACTGAGCTGGTCCTTCGAAGAGGTTGATGCAAAGCTGCAGGGCATCATGCAGGGCATCTACAAGAACATCTCCGAAGCTGCCAAGAAGTACGGCAAGGAGGGTGATTACGTTGCAGGTGCAAACATCGCCGGCTTCCTGAAGGTTGCTGAGGCTATGAAGGCACAGGGTATCGTGTAAACCTCAAAAAATCAAGAAACAAAATAAGAACCCGGAAATCGAAAGGTTTCCGGGTTCTTTTGTGTAAAGATCTTTGATTGTTCAGAGGAACAGGAGAGGGGCCGGGATCAGTCGATCTCGTTCTCGGGGATTTCGTCCGTGTTCTTGGTCTCGTGATACTCCTCTTCGGTATTCACACTCCAGATGGGGGTCTTGTCGGTGCTGCCGGCGAGCATGCACTTGACCGCCTCGAAGGAGGTGCACATGGAGTGATCCAGGTTGTTGTAGCGGTGCTGACCGTTTCTTCCCACGCAGTACAGGTTCGGAATGGTGTCCAGGAAGGCTCTCAGGTCATCGATATGCTCGTAGGTATCAAAGTATGCGGGATAAGCCTTCTTCACACGCTCTACGTGGTAATCCAGCACGTTCTCATCGGAATCGATGAGGTTCAGGGTGATCATTTCTTTGATACCCAGTTTTGCAAATTCATCATCCGTCATGGACCACATGGAATCGCCTTCGTTGCAGAAGTACTCCAGGCCCATCCATACGGTGTGCTCCAGGTCCTTTACCAGGTAAGGGGACCAGTTGTTGTAGATCTGGAAGCGGCCCATCTGGACGGTGCGATCGTGGACGTAAACCCAGTTGTCGGGAACGATGTTTCCAACGGTCTTGCGCTTGGTCTCGTTCTTCAGGTTCAGCTTGTTGATGAGGACACCTACGGTCATGTAATCACGGTAGGGGAGTCCTGCTGCGATCTTCTGCAGATCATCTGGCACATTATCCATGCCTGCCACCAGATCCTTGATGGGCATGGAACTGTAGACATAGTCCGCATCCAGAGTGGTCTGCTTGCCGTCGGTCTCATAGGTAACACCTGTAATGGAACCGTCCGCGCCTCTGCGGATGCCTACGGCTCTGGCATTCTTCAGGATGGTGCCGCCCATTTCGGAAACCTTCTCCGCGGTGAGATCCCAGAGCTGACCGGGACCCAGCTTCGGATAAGCAAACTCCTCGATGAGGGAGGTTTCCACCTTACGGTTTTTCTTGTGGAACATCTTACCGAAGATGTCCTTCAGGATCGCCAGGATGGAGAGGCCCTTCACACGCTGTGCGCCCCATTCGGGAGAAATCTCGGAGGGGTGGCGTCCCCACAGGTTGGCGGTGTAGTTCTCAAAGAACATGGAGTAGAGCTTCTTACCGAAACGGTTGATGTAGAAGTCCTCCAGGGATTTTTCCTTGCGCTTGTAGAATAGGGTCTTCATGTAGGAAAAGCCCACCAGGATGGTGGTGCCGAAGCCCATGTTCTTCAGGGTCTCAAAGCGCAGGGAAATGGGATAGTCAAAGAATTTGCGCTTGAAGAAGATACGGGAGAGGCGGCTTCTATGGAGCATGGTGATGTCCGTTTTCTCCGGATCCGGTCCGCCTGCCTTCATGGAAGGGGTGCGGCCCAGCATGATGTCGTCCATGGCGGGAGCGCCCTGCATGGGAAGCATCTTTTCCCACCATTCATTGACCTCGGGAACCTTGGAAAAGAAGCGGTGTCCGCCCATGTCCATACGATTTCCCTTGTAGTTCACGGTGCGGGAGATACCACCGAAAGCTTCGGATTCCTCCAGAACGGTCACTTCGTAAGCATCCGACTGCTTCAGGATCTCGTAGGCTGCTGTGAGTCCGGCGGGACCGGCTCCGATAACGACGACTTTTTTCATCATAGTTCCTCTCTTTATTGATTGATATGATACGGATTGCTCCGAAGCAAGCTTCATTCGGTTTTTGACTTTTATCCCCTGTATCATCAAAAGTTAAACAACATATGCAAACTCATGGTCCACTCGACTGCAATGAGCAGAAGCAGAAGAGTGATGATGTACAGAACGATCGGTCTTCTGGGAGAAGGAGCTGTTTCCTCCGCTTTCCCCGGGGCGAGACTGATCTCTTCCAGGGCTTTGAAATCCGCTTCCGCAGACTGCAGGTCACCCTTGGCGGATACTGCCATGCCGATGGTAACCGATCCCGTCACCAGGGCCAGAATGATGTAGCGCACGTTCATGGTACACACGAAGGGCTGTGCGAAAACCACCTTGATGAGGCAAAGGGCATTTGCCACGGTGCAGCCCACGATGAGGACTTTGTTGCAAAGGGCCGGTCCTTTCCGCAGGATCACGATGACGGAGCATACGGCAAAGGCGGCAAAGAGGATGCACACCGTGACGAAGACGGTAATTCCCATGAACTTGCTGATGGAAGTGGCTTCGTAGGCGTAGCCCTCGTTAAAGACGGAATGCTTCAGAACGGACAGCAGGATATTGTGCTCGACATAGCCGTTGTCCCGCTGGTACTGGGGCGTCAGGAATTTCAGGCCGTCCTTGAAATCAAAGAGGAGCTGCCATTTGGTGAAGTCCGGCAGGAACATGTCATAAGACTCGTTCACTCTGGGGAAATAATCAAATGGAACGCCGAATTTCACGTAATTGTAAATGGTATGCCAGAGGCCCGTGATACCGCTGACAGCACCGAAGGCAGCAAACTGGCCGATGTATTTTTTGAAATGCGCCCGATCCTCCCAGACTACCATCAGCATGAAGGCTGCCATGGAAAAGGCCAGCATTGCGCCGGACATTTTTGCCATCATGGCACAGCCGATGGTCAGACCCATTAGGAGGATATCCTTCATGGAGTGGGACTTGCGCCAGCACAGTCCGCAGTAGATGGAGATGACGCAGAGTGTGGCGGCTAAGGGATCGTTGTTGTTGGCACCGCTGTTCATGATCATGTAGGGGATCACAGAGACGCAGGCGACGGCCACACAGGTGGCTGCGGCGTCGGCACCCAGCTTCCGGCAGATCTTTACCAGGAAAAGGAGCAGGATCCCGGACAGGAACAGGGAAAAGGTCTGGGCAATCTCATCCGCATGAAGCATATCTGCTCCCAGGATGGTCTCGATCCGCAGATACAGGGCAGTACAGAAATGATAAAGCGGCGGATGATAGAGCTGATCCAGCCCAACGGGGTCTACCTTCAAAAGATTCTCCCCGGCGTAGATGTGGTAAGCATAGCCCAGATGACCGTAGGAGCTTTCTTCGAAGCCACCCATGTCGTTCTGAAAAATATGCCCCTGCATCAGAACGATATAGAAGAGGCGCACCAGCAGGGCGCAGCCCAGAGTATAGTAAATTTCCGCATCGGAGATCCGTCGTTTCCGGTCCACCAGGAAGGGCAGAAGGGAGACTGCGATAAACAATATCAGGATCCCCCAGAACATGTAAGCATCGATGCCGGTATTCACTGCTCGTTCCTCATCCCGGAGACTTCCGATGTACTGCATGAGATAGAGGAGGAATACGGACAGTACCGAAAGCTGCAGACAGGGCATTGCACTGCGCCAGTCCTTTCTGTCCTTGTAGAGCCGGAAAAACCATACCGCCGGTGCCAGAAACAGAAGGGTCAGGAAAAGGGTGAATCCCAGTCCGAACTTGATATTGGGGCCCCACTGTCCGAAGCGTCCTATCAGCAGGCAGAACAGAAAGAGTCCCGCAGCGTAATAATATTGAAATCGGCCGGAAGGATCCGACGTCTTTGCGTGCTTTTTCATCCTTACCTCGCAATGCTCACAATCCTAGTTATTTTACCACAAAATACGGTAAATAGGAATGGTTTTTGCTTTTGCGAATACCCCGAAAATATGCTATAGTAAATTAATATATTGGTTTTTTGTGAGGGCTTTTTCATGGCGGTAAAGCGCAAGCTGGTCAGTACCAGGACCCTGGAAACCGGGATGCGGATCGATCAGACCATCACCGATGCCAGGACCGGCAAGGAAATGATCATAAAGGGCACTTATCTGGATGACTTCCAGATTGATTATCTGCGCTCGAAAGGGATCGGCTCCATCTATGTCAGCGAGGGCGATCCGGACGAGGACGAGCTGGAATATCAGATGTCCCAGAAGGCCATCGAGACCATTGCGAAGGTCACCAAGGCCGACGCGCCCAAGGTCGAGATCAGCCGTGAAGTCTTAAAGCAGGTGGGAGAGGGTGTGCAGTACATGTTCTCCAACACCGAGTCCGACTCCTTTGCGGAGGCCTCCCAGAACGTTTCCAAAGAGCTGGTAAAAGCTGTCCTTTCCAATGATGCCGTCGCCATGGATATCACTATGCTGAAGTCCAGCGATGATTATACCTTCCGTCACAGTGTGGAGGTGGCCACCATGGCCATGCTCCTTGGGAAAAACTACGGCCTGTCCCGTGCGGAGCTGGAAGAGCTCTGTATCGCAGGACTGCTCCATGACATCGGAAAGTCCAAGATCCCGCTTGACGTGCTGAACAAGCCCGGAAAGCTTTCGGATGAGGAGTTTCTGCTGATGAAGCAGCATTCCCTCTTCGGATTCCAGCTCCTGAAGGAAAAGCGGCAGTTCTCAGAGCCCATCCTGCTTGGGGTTTTGCAGCATCACGAGAAATTGAATGGAAGAGGGTATCCCGTGGGATCCCCTGCCGAGAAGATTCATAAGTTCGCAAGGATCATTTCCGTGGCGGATATTTATGACGCCCTCGTCACAAAGCGGCCCTACAAGGATCCCTTCCCCCAGCGTGTTGCGGTGGAGATGATCATGGCCATGACGGAAGAGCTGGAGATGGATGCCATCAAAACCTTCCTGCGGAGCGTCAATGTGTTCCCCGTGGGCAGCATCGTTAAGCTCCACAACGGCGAGCAGATCCTGGAATATGCCAAGGTGGTAGAGAACTTCGAATCCTATCCCACCAGGCCGAAAGTGGTAGGCGTTCAGTCCGGACAGATCTACGATCTGCTGAACGATTCCAAGTATCTGGCCATGGCAGTGGACAAGCTCCAGGCAAAGAATGAGGAAGAAGAGCGCGTGGAGAAGGTTCATGATCCCCATGCGGAGGAAGAAAAGAAGGAGGAAGCATCCGAGTGATGCGCCTTTCTCTGAAAGGCTGATGTATCATGCGTAAGAAGCTTGCTGAATTTTTTAAAAAACCCTGGGGATATTACCCCCTTGCCACCTGCGGGGCGGTGCTCCTGTATGTGATCCTCACCAATCTGTCCTCCATCTGGGCGGCGTTCTCCGGTCTCGGAAAGACCCTGTCTCCCGTGGTGACGGGTGTGATCATCGCCTATCTGGTGGACCCTCTGTGCGGATACTTTGAGAAGCGCCTGTTTAAGCGGATCAAAAAGGATAAGCTCCGTCGCACGCTCTCCGCAACGGTGGCTTTGATCCTTCTCATTGCCATCCTGGCGCTGCTGATCTACGCCCTGGTGCCTTCCATCGGCGACAGCATCGCAACCATCGCTTCCAATTCCGATCTCTATGTGAAGAACATCGACAATATGGTGGCGAATTTCACCAAGACCGCGGAGAAGTACAATCTCCATGTGGGGAACATTTCCACTTCCTGGCAGAACGCTTTGACGGAGATCGCATCAGACCTGCCTGCAAAGCTTTCCGACATCTGGACCACCTCCTATAACCTGGGATCCAAGATCGCTACCGGCGTTATCGGCATCATCATGGGCATCTACTTCCTCTACGGGAAGGACACCATGCTGGCAGGGGTCCGGAGACTGCGGAAGTCTCTTTACACCCCTGAAACCTATGAAAAGCGCACCAATTTCTGGAGCAGATGCCATGAGATCCTGGTGCATTACGTGGTGTACGATCTGGTGGACGGTATCATCGTGGGACTCCTGAATGCCATCCTTATGGCAATCTTCGGTATGCCTTACATCGTCCTGATCTCCATGATCGCCACCGTAACCAACCTGATCCCCACCTTCGGTCCTGTCATCGGTGCGGCCATCGGCGGTTTCATCCTCCTGCTGAACAATCCCGTGCACTGCCTGATCTATCTGATCTTTACCGCGGTGTTGCAGACCCTGGACGGTTACATCCTGAAGCCCAAGCTCTTCGGTGAGCTGCTGGGCGTGCCTTCCGTCTGGATCCTGATCACGGTCATTGTGGGCGGCAGAATGTTCGGTATCCCCGGCATTCTCCTGGCCATTCCCTTCGCAGCCATCTTTACTTTCGTTTATGAGGAAGTGATCCTGCCCTGGTTTGTGGAGAAGCGGGACCAGCGTGCCAACACAAAGAGCCTTCACAGAGGTGAGGGCGTAGCGGAGGAAGATGGCGCTTCAGAGGACGCAGCTGTGATTTCGGAGGAAGCACCTGCAGTTGACGGCAGGACGGATGCCCCGATTCCTCAGGAGCCTACCCTGGACGGGAAAAAGGTTCGGAAGGTGTAAAACCTGATGTCCTGAATAAATGAAACGATAAAAAGACCTGCCCGCGACTGCGGACAGGTCTTTTCTTATGCGTATCTTCGATCAATGCTTATTTGATCATTTCATGCCACTGCTGCAGGGAGTGGATCTCTCCGTCGCCGCCTGCCAGGATGACTCCGATGCCTTCCGCAGCGGCCTTGGCTGCTGCGATGGTGGTGATGTAAGGTACCTTGTACTTGATGGCGGACTTGCGCAGGTAGCTGTCATCATGAACGCTGTTCTTGCCGATGGGAGAGTTCACAATGAGCTGGATCTTGCCGTTGGCGATGAGGTCCGTGATGTTGGGTCTGCCCTCGTAGAGCTTGTTCACGCGCTCTGCAGCGATGCCTGCTGCAGCGATGAGATCGTAGGTGCCGCCGGTAGCCAGGATCTTGAAGCCGTCCTTTGCAAAGGCCTGCGCAACCTCAACCACTTCAGGCTTGTCCTGGGTGTTGACGGAGATCAGCACGGTACCGGAGGTGGGCAGGGATGCCTGTGCGCCTTCCTCAGCCTTGACGAAGGCTTCGCCGGTGGTTTCCGCGATGCCCAGCACCTCGCCGGTGGAACGCATTTCGGGTCCCAGAATGGGATCCACTTCCTGGAACATATTGAAGGGGAAGACTGCTTCCTTCACGCCGTAGTAAGGGATGCTCCGCTCCTTCAGCTCCGGAACGGGAGATGCTTTGCCCGTAAGCTCGGAAGTGATGATCTGGGTGGCCAGAGGTACCATACGGATGCCGCAGACCTTGGATACCAGGGGAACGGTGCGGGATGCTCTGGGATTGGCCTCCAGAACGAAGACGGTGCCGTCCTCGATAGCGTACTGCATGTTCATAAGGCCTACCACATGCATTTCCTCTGCGATCTTCCTGGTGTACTCCTTGATGGTCTCCAGCGCGTCCGCAGGGATGTGTCTGGAAGGAATGATGCAGGCGGAGTCTCCGGAGTGGATGCCCGCCAGCTCAATGTGTTCCATGACCGCGGGAACGTAAGCGTGATTGCCGTCGCTGATGGCGTCAGCCTCGCACTCCATTGCGTGATGGAGGAAACGGTCGATGAGGATGGGACGGTCGGGAGTGACGCCCACGGCAGCATTCATGTAATCCACCATGGACTCGTCGTCGTAGACCACCTCCATGCCGCGGCCGCCCAGGACGTAGGAAGGACGGACCATGACGGGATAGCCGATGCGGCCTGCGATGGCCTTGGCTTCCTCAGCGGTGGTAGCCATGCCGGACTCGGGCATGGGGATGCCCAGCTTGTCCATCATCATACGGAACTGATCCCTGTCCTCTGCCAGGTCGATGACAGCAGGAGAGGTTCCCAGGATCTTCACGCCGTATTTTTCCAGATCCGCTGCCAGGTTCAGAGGGGTCTGGCCGCCGAACTGAGCGATGACGCCCACGGGTTTCTCTTTATGATAGATGCTCAGAACATCCTCCAGGGTCAGAGGCTCGAAATAGAGCTTGTCGGAGGTGTCGTAGTCGGTGGACACGGTCTCGGGGTTGCAGTTGACGATGATGGTCTCGAAGCCCAGCTTCTTCAGGGACTGAGCAGCATGGACACAGCAGTAGTCAAACTCGATGCCCTGGCCGATACGGTTGGGACCGCCGCCCAGGATCATGACCTTCTTCGTATCCGCATTGACGGAATCATTGTCCGGTGCGTTATAGGTGGAGTAGTAATATGCACTGTCCTCGGTACCGCTGACATGGACGCGGTCCCAGGTCTGTTCAAGCCCTGCGCCGATGCGGGCATTCCGGATATCCTCCTCGGGGATCTCCAGGATCTTGCTGAGGTATCTGTCGGAGAAGCCGTCCTTCTTTGCCTGTAGCAGGAGAGAGGTTTCGGGCAGGGAGCCCTTGCTCTTTAAGAGTTCCTCCTCCTCGTCCACCAGCTCCTTCATCTGAGTCAGGAAGTATTCCTTGATCTTGGTCAGCTCATGGATCTCGGAAACGGTAGCGCCCTTGCGCAGCGCCTCATAGATGATGAAATGACGTTCGCTGGAAGGGGTGACCAGGAGCTTGCACAGCTCCTCCTTGCTCATTTCGTGGTAGCCGTTCACATAGCCCAGTCCGTAGCGGCCCTTTTCCAGGGAACGGATGGCCTTCTGCAGGGCTTCCTTGTAGTTCTTACCGATGCTCATGACCTCGCCCACGGCGCGCATCTGGGTGCCCAGCTTGTCCTCCACGCCCTTGAACTTCTCAAAGGCCCAGCGGGCGAACTTCACTACCACATAGTCTCCGTCGGGGTGATACTTATCCAGAGTGCCGTACTTTCCGCAGGGGATCTCGGAGAGGGTCAGGCCGCAGGCCAGCTTGGCGGATACCAGAGCGATGGGGAAGCCGGTAGCCTTGGAAGCCAGAGCGGAAGATCTGGAAGTACGGGGATTAATCTCGATGACGATGATACGATCGGACTTGGGATCATGAGCAAACTGTACGTTGGTACCGCCGATGACACCGATGTGCTCTACGATCTTGTAAGCCTGCTCCTGCAGTCTGTCCATCACATCCTGAGAGATGGTCAGCATGGGAGCGGTACAGAAGGAGTCGCCGGTGTGGACGCCCATGGGATCCACGTTCTCGATGAAGCAGACGGTGATCATGTTGTTGTCCTTGTCGCGGACCACTTCCAGCTCCAGCTCTTCCCAGCCGGTGACGCATTCCTCCACCAGCACCTGGTGCACCAGGGATGCCTGGAGGCCTCTTGCGCAGACCACCTGCAGCTCTTCACGGTTGTAGACCAGTCCGCCGCCGGCGCCGCCCATGGTATAGGCGGGACGCAGCACCACGGGGTAGCCCAGCTCGTCAGCGATCTTTAATGCTTCATCCACGGAGTATGCCACTTCGCTGCGGGCCATTTCGATGCCCAGGGAATTCATGGTCTTCTTGAACTCGATGCGGTCCTCGCCGCGCTCGATGGCGTCCACCTGAACGCCGATGACCTTCACATTGTACTTGTCCAGAATGCCTTCCTTATACAGCTCGGAGCAAAGGTTTAAGCCGGACTGGCCGCCCAGGTTGGGAAGCAGTGCGTCGGGGCGTTCCTTGGCAATGATCTGCTCCAGGCGCTTCACATTCAGGGGCTCAATGTAGGTCACATCCGCCATCTCGGGATCGGTCATGATGGTGGCGGGGTTGGAGTTGACCAGAACGATCTCGTATCCCAGGGAACGGAGAGCCTTGCAGGCTTGGGTCCCGGAATAGTCAAACTCGCAGGCCTGGCCGATGATGATGGGGCCGGACCCGATGATGAGGACTTTATGGATATCTGTTCTTTGTGGCATACGCTACCTCCTTAAATTTTTCACACAGCCATCATTATATTAAAAATATCCGGTGAAAAAAAGAGGTAACGAATGTGATATAATAGAAAAAATTTGCGGAGAAAAATCCTATGAGCGAGATTACGGTTTACGTGGACGGCAGCTATAATGACGCTTTGAAAAAATACGCCTTCGGGTGCGTTTTCTTAAGCCCCGAGGGGGTGCGCTGTGCCTGCGGCAGCGGCAACAATCCCGACTCTCTGAAATCCCGGAACGTGACGGGAGAGATGCTGGGGGCCATGTATGCGGTGCAATGTGCACGGAAAAGCGGATATGACGCCATCCACATTTATTATGATTACAGTGGCATCGAGGACTGGGTCACCGGTGCCTGGAAGACAAAAAACGACCTGACGAAGAAATACGCCGCCGCCATGCGGGGCTGGGGACAGGAGATCACCCTGCATTTTCACAAGGTGGCAGCCCATACCAATGTGACCTACAACGAGCTGGCGGACGAGATGGCAAAGAAGGGCCTGGAGACTGACGGGATCCCGGTCATTTGTCCCGTTTCGGAGATAGCGATCCATGAAGCGTGAGGAAGCAAGGAAAAAAGAAGACCGGACGCCTCCCGAGGGAATCCGGTTAAACAAATATCTGGCGGAAGCCGGGATCTGTTCCCGGAGAGATGCGGATAAGCTCATCGAAGAGGGCGTGGTTCGGATCAATGGAGAAATCCCCGAGATGGGGCGCAGAGTCCTGCCCGGGGATATTGTTACCTGCCGCGGCGAAGCAGTGGGAAAGCGGACGCAAGTCTTGGTGCTGGCCTATTACAAGCCCGTGGGCGTCACCTGCTCCGAGAAGGATGCACATGCAGAGCGTCTGGTGACGAAAGAGATCGATTATCCCGTGCGGGTGACCTACGCAGGGCGTCTGGACCGGGATTCGGAGGGGCTTCTGCTCCTGACCAACGACGGAGACCTGATCGAAGCTATGATGCGTGGCAGCAACGCCCACGAGAAGGAATACGTGGTAAAGGTGGGGAAGGAGCTGCGCCCCGAGGCCTTAAAGCGGATGGAAGAGGGAATCTACCTGAAGGACCTGGACGTGACCACCAGACCCTGTAAAGTAGAACTCCTGGGGAAAAATACCTTCCGCATCATTCTGACCCAGGGCTTAAACCGCCAGATCCGGCGCATGTGCAAGGCCTGTGGCTATGAAGTGAAAAGCCTGAAGCGTGTACGGGTATTGAACATCACATTGGGAAAACTGGTCCCGGGAGAGTACCGGGAAGTGAAAGGAGAGGAGCTGCGGGAGCTTTTGCGCAGCTGCGGCAGATAAATGGATCGTGAGGAAAAACTCCTTCGGATGAAGGAACTGAATACAGTGCTCTCAAAGGCTTCCAGAGCTTACTATGCGGAAGACCGGGAGATCATGAGCAATCTGGAATACGACAGACTCTACGATGAGCTGGTGGCACTGGAAGAGGAAACAGGTGTTATCTTATCCGGCAGCCCCACTCAGAAAGTGGGATATGAAGCCGTGGATGCCCTGCCCAAGGAGCAGCACGCCCAGCCCATGCTTTCCCTGGGGAAGACCAAGGACAGAGAGGAACTCCGGAGCTGGCTGGGAGACCGGGAAGGGGTCTTAAGCTGGAAGCTGGACGGCCTCACTGTGGTGCTGACCTATGAGGGCGGAGTACTGGCAAAGGCGGTGACCCGTGGGAACGGCGAGATCGGAGAGGTTATCACCCCCAATGCCAGAGCCTTTGAAAATCTGCCCATGCGGATTCCTTTTATAGGCACCCTGGTGCTCCGGGGAGAGGCGGTCATTTCCTATCCTGATTTTGAAGCCATCAATGCAGCTTTGCCCGAGGAAGGCGCTGCCTATAAGAATCCCAGAAATCTCTGTTCCGGTAGCGTCCGTCAGCTGGACAGCGCCGTCACCGCAAAGCGCCATGTGCGTTTCATCGCCTTCAATCTGGTGAGCGCGGAAGGCACGGAGGAGGAGCTGGAGGAATACGAAGAGATACAGGATTCCGCATTTGAACGCCTGGAATATCTGAAAAAGCTGGGCTTCGAAGCGGTGGAGCATTATTATGTGACCGCAGATACCATTCTGGACCGGATTGAATATTTTGCTCTGCGGATCCAGAAGTACGAGATTCCTTCCGACGGTCTGGTACTGACCTATGAGGAGGTTTCCTACGGCCGGAGCCTGGGCATGACCGCCAAGGCGCCGAGGCATTCCATTGCCTTCAAATGGGCGGACGAAACGGCGGAGACGGTGCTGCGAAGCATGGAGTGGAGCGCCAGCCGTACAGGCCTCATCAATCCCGTGGCGATCTTTGATCCCGTGGAACTGGAGGGGACTACCGTTACCAGAGCCAGCGTTCACAATGTCAGCATCGTGCGGGAACTGGAACTGGGCATCGGAGACCGTCTGACGGTGTACAAGGCGAATATGATCATTCCCCAGATCGCAGAGAATCTCACCCGTTCCGGGAATCTGGAGATCCCCGCGGTATGTCCCGTCTGTGGTGGAAGGACGGAAATCCGGAGCCAGAACGAGGCCCAGAGCCTGTACTGTACCAATCCGGAATGCCCCGCAAAGCAGATCAAATCCTTCACCCAGTTCGTCAGCAGGGACGCCATGAATGTGGACGGTCTCTCCGAGGCGACCCTGGAGAAGTTTATCGACTGCGGATTTATCAAGGATTTTGCGGATCTTTATCACATCGACCGCTACCATGACGAGATCATCCGCATGGAAGGCTTCGGACAAAAGTCCTTTGACAATCTCTGGAAGAGTATCCGTGCTTCGAAAAAGACCACCCTGCCCCGGCTGATCTATGCTCTGGGGATTGAGAATGTGGGTGTTGCCGGAGCAAAACTTATCTGCAAGGCATTTGACTATGATGTGGAAAAACTGAGACATGCGGATGCAGCGGAGCTGGCTGCCATTGAGGGCGTGGGAGATGTGATCTCCGCTTCCGTCGTGGCTGCTTTCGCGGATCCGAAAAAGAGTGCTTTGCTGGACCGGCTGCTGGAAGAGCTGATGATCGAAAAGCCGGAGACTGCTTCAGGGGACGGACCTGATCTGTCCGGTATGACCTTCGTTATCACCGGCTCTCTGGTTCACTATCCCAACCGGGATGCATTGAAGGCTGAGATCGAGAGCAGAGGCGGCAAGGTGGCGGGCTCCGTCAGCGCCAAGACAAAGGCCCTCATCAACAACGATGTCACCAGCACCTCCAACAAAAACAAGACCGCCAGGGATCTTGGGATCCCCATCCTCAGCGAGGAAGATTTTCAAAAAGAGTATTTGGGGTTTGTATAAGTCACGAACCTGTGCTAGACTATGTAATTATTTTACTTATTTATAGGTTTGAAGGAAAAAAACATGCCCATTAAAGTACAAAGCGAACTGCCGGCCCGGCAGATCCTGGAAGATGAAAACATCTTCGTGATGGACGAATTTCGCGCCATTCACCAGGATATCCGGCCTCTGCAGGTTCTGATCTTAAATATCATGCCCGTAAAACAGGACACGGAGCTGCAGCTCTTAAGGGCTCTGTCCAATACGCCCCTGCAGGTGGATGTGACCTTTATGAACACCGCATCCCATGTGTCCGTCAACACCTCTGCCAGCCATCTGAATAAGTTTTATTGCACCTTTGAGGAGATCCGTCATCGGAAGTTCGACGGTATGATCATCACCGGCGCTCCCGTGGAGGACATCACCTTCGAGGAGGTGGATTACTGGGATGAGGTCTGTGAGATCATGGACTGGGCCGACACCCACGTTACTTCCATTCTCCATATCTGCTGGGGAGCTCAGGCAGGATTCTATCATTACTACGGCATCAATAAGGTGCTGTTGGACGCAAAACTCTTCGGCGTCTTCAAGCACCGTGTCATGAACCGGAAGATCCCTCTGGTCCGTGGCTTTGACGATGTGTTCCTGGCACCTCACAGCAGACATACCGCAACCCCTTCCGACGCCATTCATGCATGCAAGGATCTGACGGTGCTGGCAGAGAGCGAGGAAGCAGGTGTGTATCTGGCCATCGCGGGAGAGGGACATCGCATTTTTGTCACCGGCCATCCCGAGTATGACCGCATGACCCTGAGCAACGAGTATTTCCGCGATCTGAACAAGGGCCTGCCCATTCAGATCCCGGTGAATTATTTCCCGGAGGATAACCCGGAGAACCGTCCGGAGCTGTCCTGGCGTTCTCACAGCAACAACCTCTACAGCAATTGGCTGAATTACTATGTATATCAGGTAACGCCTTATGTGCTGGAGCAGGATCCTGCAGGGAAATAAAAATATGTGACGGTATTGTCAGAAACTGACGAGACAGATACGAAAAAAGGGTTCCGCATTGCGGAAGAGGGAGGAGAAATGTCTAAGATCGTTATTCCGGACGGTTATCATTCCGTCCTGGACCTGCGGGAGACGCAGATCGCCATCAAAGAGGTCAAGGATGAGTTTCAGAGAGAGCTGGCAACTCAGCTGAATCTGCACCGTGTGTCCGCGCCTTTGTTTGTCACCCCCGAGTCCGGACTGAACGACAACTTAAACGGCGTGGAACGTCCCGTGGACTTTGAAGTGAAGGAGCTTCCCGGCCGCAGTTTCGAGATCGTTCATTCCCTGGCAAAGTGGAAGAGAATGGCACTGGGCAGATACGGTTTTTCCGTGGGCGAGGGCCTTTACACCGATATGAACGCCATCCGCAGAGATGAGGACACGGACAACATCCACTCCGTCTATGTGGACCAGTGGGACTGGGAGAAGATCATCACTAAGGATCAGCGAAATGTTGAAACCCTGAAGGAGACGGTGAAGGCAGTCTACGATGCGCTTCGCGTCACTGAGAAGTACATGTCCAACCGGTACGATCACATCAAATGCATCCTGCCGGAGACCATCACCTTCATCACCACCCAGGAACTGCTGGACCGTTATCCCGATAAGAGTGCCAAGGAGCGTGAGTACCTGGCAGCCAAGGAGTACGGTGCCATCTTCCTGATGCAGATCGGCGACCTCCTCACCAACGGAGAGAAGCACGACGGCCGTGCACCTGACTACGATGACTGGAAGCTGAACGGCGACATCATCGTTTACTACCCCGTCACCGACATCGCCCTGGAGCTGTCCTCCATGGGGATCCGCGTGGACGAGGATAGTTTGATGGAGCAGCTGAAGAAGGCAGGCTGCGAGGAGCGGGCAGAGCTGCCCTTCCAGAAGGACATCCTGAATCGCCGTGTGCCTTATACCATCGGCGGCGGTATCGGTCAGTCTCGCATCTGTATGTTCTTCCTTCGCAAGTGCCACATCGGCGAGGTTCAGGTTTCCGTCTGGCCCCAGGATGAGGTGGAGTACGCGCGGAAGAAGGGCGTGATCATCCTGTAAGAAATGAAAAGCGGCATGGTTGGAGGTTCCGACCATGCCGTTTTATTTTGCCCCGTAGCGGGGCTTTTTTTGATTCCGAAACGCGTCAGCGCTTGATATCGTAATTCATGTTCATGAGATTTTTGATGCTTTCCACATCGTCGGTGATGTTGGCATCGCCGCGGATGGTGTGTTTGATCACGCTGGAAGCTACGGCGAAATTCACCATGTCCATGGGCTGAAAGTCATGCATCATCGCGTAGATCAGTCCGCTGGCGAAGGCATCGCCGCCGCCGACACGGTCCAGGATCGTGAAGGTGAAGAGTCTGCTTTCGAAGGTGTGATCGTCATACCAGAGAAATGCCTTCAGGCTGTTTTCCGAGCCGGAATGCGCATATCTGACATGACGGGCGATGCATTTGATGTTCGGATATCGCTTGACAAATGCGCGGTTGATCGCATCCTGCTGTTCATAGCTGGGCTGGAGAGGGATCCCGTCCTTGACATCCCCTTTGCTGTGATCCGCGTCATCCTTCCAGAGATGATAGGGCTCGATCCCAAGGAGCACATCCACGTAGGGCAGGCAGAGGGTGCAGAAATCTCTTGCCTCTTCCCAGCTCCAGAGCTTGCTGCGGAAATTTCCGTCGAAGCTGATGGTCAGGCCCTTTTCCTTCGCTTTCTTCAGGACGTTTATGGTAAGCTCTCTGCAGTTCTCCGCAAGAGCAGGCGTGATGCCGCTCATATGGAGCCAGGTATAGCCATCGAGCAGAGCGTCGATATCGACCCCGGAAAAATCATATTCGGTGATGGCACTGTGTTTTCTGTCATAGATCACCTTGCTGGGACGGATCCCATAGCCCGTTTCGAGATAATAACTCCCGAGCCTGTGAGAGGGCGTCTCCTCGGGGGTGGAGAGGATCACAGGGGTGCAATGCACATCATTGCTGCGCAGGAGCCGGATTGCGCTTTTGCCCAGGGAATTGTTGGGGACTACGGTAAAAAAGGTACTCTCGACGCCGAGATTTGCCAGCGCCAGCGCGATATTTGCTTCCGATCCGCCGTAGCTTGCTTCAAAGCTGGTAGTCATACGGATCTTCTCATAGTTCGGCGGCGTGAGGCGCAGCATGATCTCACCGATGGTGATGAAATGGCCGCCTCCCCCATTGTTGAAAACCGGATTCTTGTGTTCCATACGATATCTCCTTATCAGGTTCAATGGGCATAGTATAACAGAAAAATCGCTTCATGTGATTTGGTAAAAAAATAACGATGAAAAAGATTTTGAAAAAGATACTTGCAAACAATATAAATATGTGATACAAATATCTTGCATCAAATACAAATGTCTTTTGAGAGGTATCCAAATGAACCATATATCCACAAAACAGAAGGAGATCAGCAGCGTTCTGAAGATCGTGGTGATCCTTTCCGCGATCATCGGAACCTTCTTAAGCGCCTATGCGGGCAGACATTCTTTCATGGGCGGCTCCAGGGTCTTCATGTATTTCACAACCCAGTCCAATATCGCCATCGCCATCATTTGCTGCATCGGCTTTGTCCTCATGCATAAGGGGAGAGAGGTCAGCAGGGTATGGCAGGTGGTGAAGTTCGTAGGAACGGTGTCCATCACACTTACCGGCGTGGTGTTCTGCGTGATGCTGGCGCCCCTCCTGGGTCCCTATGCATGGACCATTCAGAACGTTCTGACCCATGTGGTGGTTCCCTTGGCAGCGGTTATCGACTTCTTCGTGGTGGCGGTTTCCGATTCCATTCCCCGGAAAAATGTCATCTATGTCATTATCCCTCCGATCCTATATGCGATCTATGCGGGCATCGGATATGTACAGGGATGGCAATTTGCCGACGGCATCAACTATCCCTACTTTTTCCTGAACTGGGGCAGTCCCGCAGGGGCCTTCGGCTTTTCGAAGAAGCTTCCTTTCCTGGGCACCGCCTGGTGGATTATGATATTGCTCATTTTCCTGCTCTGCGTGGGGTACGGTTATCTGGCCCTGGCGGAATTCATCGGGAAAAAGCACAACAAAAAATGACAAAGCAGTAAAGGAGATGGACCTATGAGTAATGCAGTGATCATTTATGCTTCCTTTCTCTTTAATTCTTTGTTCATTGTAATACTTTATAAAAACTGTTGAAATGTATCGGAAAGACGCAAGAACATGGAGTTCGAAGTTCGGAATTCTTAGGTCAGTAATCGAGTTGTAATTAATCGACTTGATTTATGCTATAATTCCGGTAGAAAAATTGGGATGAAAAGTAAAAAACAGAGAGAAATATAAAACCGCATCAGTGAGTGAGTTTGCAGAAAGGATACGATGATGGAATTTCAGGTTCGAACCAGAGGAAATACTTCTCCACGGGGGAAAAGGCGCGTGTATTTCACCTGCCATCCGGCGGATTTTGATCTGTATTTTCATCTGATCTGTGATGATATTTTTCAGTCACAGAACTGCGCAATCTATTACACGGAGGATATGACGGCGCCTTATGACGGGGATCGGGAATTAGAGATGAGCGCCATGAATCTTTTTGTTTTTCCTGTGTCTCATCGCTTTCTGTCCGAGTCCGGTCGTGCCAGGGATGAAGATCTTCCCTATGCACTGAAAAACCATATTCCCATTCTTCCCATCGCCGTGGATCCGGAGATCGATGCCGATTACGAAAAAGTCTTTGACAAAATCGAGTATCTGGATCGGGTTACCGTTGATCTGACGGCCATCAGCTATGAAGAGAAATTGAAAAAATATCTGGGAGCGCTTTTGCTGAGTGATGAAATGGCAGAGCGGATCCGGGCGGCTTTTGATGCTTATGTGTTTATGAGCTATCGGAAGAAGGATCGCAAATATGCCAATGAGCTGATGAAGATCATCCATGATGATCCCATGTGCCGTGATATTGCCATCTGGTATGACGAGTTTCTCCTGCCTGGGGAGAACTTTGAGGACAGCATTCGGAAGGCCATGGAAACCAGTGATCTCTTTACCATGGTGGTGACTCCCAGTCTGACGGAAGAGGGAAACTATGTCCAAAAAACGGAATATCCGGAAGCAACCCGTATGGGGAAAAAAATCCTCCCCGTCAAAATGCAGGATACGGACGAATCCCTCCTGAAAGAGATGTATGTTCGAATCCCCGACAGCATCAGGGGACAAAGAGAAAAGAGATTTTATGACACGATCCTCAGTATGATCGCCGACAAGGGAAGGACGGAAAAAAAGGACGACCCGGAACACAATTTTCTGATGGGACTGGCTTACCTGGATGGGATCGATGTGGAGAAAAATCCGGAGCGGGCTTTGGAACTGATCGAGAGTGCTGCGGAAGCCGGACTTCCGGAAGCTTCCGAGATGCTTGGTCAGATCTACAGTTTCGGGATCTGTGTAGAGATGGACCGGGATAAATGGCGTGAGTGCATGGAAAAAGCATGCCAAAATGCGGAACAGCGATACGGACATTCCGATCCTCGTGTTTGGAAACTGAAAGAAGACCTTGTGAATTGCTATGCCTCAACTCTGCGATATCAGGAAGAGCTGGCGCTGCAGGAAGAAATCTATAAATGGTATCTGGAACAATACGGGATCGATCATGCCGCAACACTGCATACCCTTTCCGGGCTGATCCGTTCCTGCAATCATATGGGAAATTATGCCAGAGCCATTGAACTGGGGGAATACGGGATCGGGCATATGATCTCCGTGTTCGGAGAAGATGACGGGATCACCACATCTGCCCGTACATTCCTCACCTACAGTTATGTAGGCATGGGGCAGTTTGATAAGGCTATTGAGGCCGGAGAAGTGCTCCTGAAACAGCTGGAAAGAATCTACGGAGCGGACAGCTTGCAGGTTTCTTTCGTCCTTACAAGCATCGGTCATGCGTACATGAACAAAGGGAATTTCCCGGAGGCATGTAAGCGACTTGATACCGCATGTGAGATCCAGAAAAAGATTCTTCCGGAGGACAGTGCTGCTTTCCAGATGACGTTGATCTATCTGGCAGCCTGCTATCTGCAAATGGGAGATTACGCTGCATCTATCGAGCTGAACAGGGAGCTGTACGGCCTTCAGGAAAAACGATACGGTGAGAATTACCCGGGGCTTATAGCCATTGGATCCAATCTGGGTGTTGCCGCCCTTAGAATGGGAGATTACAGCAAAGCAATAGCATATTTGGAGCCGGCCTCCCAAAAGGCATCCGCTGTCTTTGGAGAAAAACATCCGGATGCACTGGCGATCAAGGGAAATCTGCTTAGCGCTTATACGGAAACCGGAGAGTATGAGCAGGCAATGGCTATGGCTGACGGCCTTTGTGATGGGATGAGCGCTGCACTGGGAGAGGAGCATCCCCGGACCCTGGAGATGTGCAGACGCAGATCCTATCTGTATACGAAAATGGGAATTGATGAAAAAGGCAGTGGAAAGAACTGAAATTAATTATTTCCTCTTAGCCAGCTTGCCGTTCTCGTTGATGAAGTACTTCTCGCCGAAAGCGGGATTGATCTGTGCGATCTTCTCATATTCCTGGGGATGAGAGGAAACATAGGCAGCTGCCCATCTGGGCTTGGTGGTGATGTTTTTCTCGGTTTCCTTCTCGGCTACCTTATCGATCACGGTGCGTCCCACATAAGCGAAGAGAAATACCGCAAGGCCGATCAGCAGGAGGCCGGGTACGATCTTGATGGGACTCTTGGTGACCTGCAGGACCAGCAGCAGTCCGAAGACGGCGCTCAGCAGTCCGCCCAGGTAGATCAGGCCGGAAAGGATGGAAGCCACAGGTGCGTAAGGATAGTTCTTGTAAAAGATTGTCATTTGTTCTCCCCTTTCAAGTAAGATAAATAAGAAACCAACATGCATTATTGTAAGACAATGCCCCCGCTTTTTCAAGGTTCTGAGAAAACGGGGGCATTTAGTGTATCTGTTTGTCCGATGATCTGTTTTACGCTTCGGATGCCAGGTTCTTCTGGGCGGTGCTGAGCATCAGCTTGATACGGTTCAGCTGATTGACCTCGCTGGCGCCGGGATCGTAGTCGATGGCCACGATGTTGGAACCGGGGTGCGCCTTGCGGATGGCCTTGATGACGCCCTTGCCCACCACGTGGTTCGGCAGACAGCCGAAGGGCTGGGTGCAGACGATGTTGGGAACATTGTCATGGATCAGCTCGATCATCTCACCCGTCAGGAACCATCCCTCGCCGGTCTGGTTACCGATGCTGACGATGGGTTCCGCAAACTTCACGATGTCGTAGATGGAAGTGGGCGGATCGAAATGCTTGGATCTTGCTTCCTCTTTTGCGGCTGCGCCACGGAGAATGTGCTCCACGGCCCAGATGCCCAGCTTGGAGTTCCTTGCGGTCTTTTTGCTCATGCCCAGGTGTTCAGCTTTGTAGACCTGGTTGTAGAAACAGTAGAGCATGAAATCCATAAGATCGGGGCAAACCGCTTCGGCACCTTCCTGCTCCAGGAGCTCTACCAGGTGGTTGTTTCCGGCAGGAGAGAACTTCACCAGGATCTCGCCTACGATGCCCACTCTGGGCTTACGAAGCTTTTCGTCGATGGGAATGGCGTCGAACTCCCGCACCATCTGACGGCACATCTTTCGGAAGGTCAGCAGGTTGATGTGCTTCTGACAGCAGAAGTCCTGACATTTCTTCAGCCACTTTGCGTGAAGGGCATCGGTGGCACCTTTTTCCAGTTCGTAAGGGCGCATGCGGTAGACACACTTCATGAAGATATCGCCGAAGGTGACGCCCACGGCAGCCCGCAGCAGCATGTCGATGTTGATGTCGAAGCCGGGATTGACCTCGATACCGCCCAGGTTCAGGGAGATGACGGGGATCTGTTCCATGCCCGCTTTTTTCAGTGCTCTGCGGATAAATCCGATGTAGTTGGTGGCACGACATCCGCCGCCGGTCTGAGTGATGATGAGAGCGGTGCGGTTCAGGTCATACTTTCCGGTGAGAAGGGCCTGCATCAGCTGTCCCACTACCAGGAGGGAAGGATAACACGCGTCATTATTTACATATTTCAGACCCACATCCACTGCGTGGCGGTCGTCGTTTTGCAGCACTTCGAAGTGATAGCCCAGAGCATTGAAGGCGGGCTCTAAAATGTCGAAGTGGATGGGCGACATCTGGGGGCAGAGGATGGTGTATTTGTCCCGCATCTCCTCGGTGAACTGTACCTTGGTGATATTGGTGGGATGGGGATCTGCGTGCTTTCCCAGCTTTTCTCTTACTTTCAGTGCGGCCAGCAGGGAACGGACACGGATCCTTGCGGCGCCCAGGTTGTTTACCTCATCGATCTTCAGGCAGGTGTAGATCTTGCCGGAGCCGGAGAGGATGTCGCAGACCTGATCCGTGGTGACGGCGTCCAGACCGCAGCCGAAGGAGTTCAGCTGGATCAGATCCAGGTTTTCCGTGGTGCGGACGTAGGTGGCTGCCGCGTAGAGGCGGGAGTGGTACATCCACTGGTCGGAGACGATGAGGGGTCTGTCCGGTACGCCCAGGTGGGAGACGGCGTCCTCGGTGAGAACGGCGATATCATAGGAGGTGATGAGCTCCGGGATACCGTGGTTGATCTCGGGATCCAGATGGTAGGGGCGGCCGGCCAGGACGATGCCGTGCTTTCCGGTCTCTTCCAGGTAGCGCAGGGTCTCCTCGCCCTTCTTACGCATATCCTCTCTGGCGGCTGCCAGTTCTTCCCAGCCGGCGTGAACCGCCTCACGGATCTCCGCCTCGGGGATATCGCTGAAGGCTCTGATCAGGGCGTAGGAGATGGTCTCCTCGTCACGGAAGGACATGAAGGGATTGGAAAAACGCACTTTTCCTGCCGCAATCTCCTCCACATTGTTCTTGATGTTCTCGGAATAGGAGGTGACGATGGGGCAGTTGTAGTGGTTGTTGGCACCTTCCACTTCATCCCGCTCGTAGAAAAGGGCAGGATAGAAGATGAAGGGAACGTTCTGCTTGATAAGCCAGGTCACATGACCGTGAGCCAGCTTTGCGGGATAACACTCGGACTCCGAAGGAATGGATTCCAGTCCCAGCTCGTAGATCTTGCGGTTGGAGATGGGAGAGAGGATCACGCGGAAGCCCAGCTTTTTGAAAAATACGGCCCAGAAGGGGAAATCCTCGTAGAGGTTCAGCACTCTGGGAATACCCACCACACCTCTGGGAGCCTGCTCCAGGGGAAGGCTCTCGTAATCAAAGATCCTGTGGAGCTTGTACTCAAAGAGGTTGGGTACGCCGGTGGCATTTTTCACGCCGCCGATGCCGCGCTCGCAGCGGTTGCCGGAGATGTACTGGCGACCGCCGGAGAAACGGTTGATGGTGAGGCGGCAGGCATTGGTACAGCCCTTGCACTTCGCCATGCTGGTCTCGTACTGCAGGTTCAGGATATCGTCCAGCTCCAGCATGGAAGTGACATAATCGTCAGTATAGCGCTCCCTTGCGATGAGAGCTGCGCCGAAGGCACCCATGATGCCGGCAATGTCGGGACGGATGGCTTCGCAGCCTGCGATCTTCTCAAAGGCGCGGAGCACAGCATTGTTGTAGAAGGTACCGCCCTGAACCACGATGTTCCGACCCAGTTCGGAAGCGTCGGAAACCTTGATGACCTTAAACAGGGCGTTTTTGATAACGGAGTAAGCCAGACCTGCGGAGATGTCAGCGACGCTGGCGCCTTCCTTCTGGGCCTGTTTTACCTTGGAGTTCATGAACACGGTACAGCGGGTACCCAGGTCGATGGGATGCTCCGCAAAAAGGGCCTCGGAGGCAAAATCCTCCACGGAGTAATTCAGGGATTTGGCAAAGGTCTCGATGAAGGAGCCGCAGCCGGAGGAGCAGGCCTCGTTCAGCTGCACGGAATCCACGGTCTGGTCCTTGATCTTGATGCATTTCATGTCCTGACCGCCGATATCCAGGATGCAGTCCACATCAGGGTTAAAGAAGGCCGCGGCATAGTAGTGGGCCACGGTCTCCACTTCGCCGTCGTCCAGCAGGAATGCTGCTTTCATCAGGGCTTCGCCGTAACCGGTGGAGCAGGAGCGGACGATCTTTGCCCCTTCTGGCAGTCGCTCCTTGATCTCGCCCATGGCACGGATAGCTGTCTTCATGGGACTTCCGTCGTTGCCGGAGTAGAAGGAGTAGACCAGGCGTCCCGCCTCATCCACCAGTGCGATCTTGGTGGTGGTGGATCCTGCGTCGATCCCCAGGAATACATTGCCGGTGACCTTCGAAAGGTCACCTTTTTCCACCATATGTTTCGCATGGCGGGCTTCGAATGCATCAAAAGCAGCCTTGTCCGCAAAGAGAGGCTCCATACGCTCCACTTCAAACTCCATTTTGATGTCGGAGGAGAGCTTCGCCGTCATTTCGGACAGGGTGACTGATACATCCTCTTTTGCGTTCAGGGCAGAGCCGATGGCTGCAAAGAGGTGGGAATTGTCGGTGTCGATGATATGTTCCTCATCCAGCTTCAGGGTGCGGATAAATGCCTCTTTCAGCTGATCCAGGAAGTGTAAGGGGCCGCCCAGGAAGGCTACATGTCCCCGGATGGGCTTGCCGCAGGCGAGTCCGGAAATGGTCTGGTTTACCACGGCCTGGAAAATGGAAGCGGCCAGGTCCTCCTTGGTAGCGCCCTCGTTGATCAGGGGCTGAATGTCGGTCTTGGCGAACACGCCGCAGCGGGCAGCGATGGTATAGAGGGATTTGTACTCCTTCGCATACTCGTTTAAGCCGGCTGCATCCGTCTGCAAGAGGCTTGCCATCTGGTCGATGAAGGAACCGGTACCGCCGGCGCAGATGCCGTTCATACGCTGTTCCACATTGCCGTCTTCAAAATAGATGATCTTTGCATCCTCGCCGCCCAGCTCGATGGCAACGTCCGTCTTCGGTGCCAGTTCCTGCAGGGAAGTGGCAACGGCGATGACTTCCTGGGTGAAAGGAACCCCCAGGTGATTGGCCAGGGTGAGACCGCCGGAACCGGTGATCATGGGATGCAGATTCATATCTCCCAGCTGCGCATAGGCATCCTGCAGCAGCGCGGAGAGGGTCTCCCGGATATTGGCATAGTGCCGTCTGTAATCGGCAAAGAGGATTTTGTGATCTTCGTCCAGCAGCGCTACTTTGACGGTGGTGGAGCCGATATCGATGCCCAGTGTGGCGGTATTCAGTTTGTTACTGTTGTTTTGCATAAAAATCAAAGACTCTTTCTTTCCATCGGCCGAAAAGGGCCGTAAATTCTAGGGTTTTTCCGGAAGTGGAAACAGCTCCTTACGCAAAAACCCAATATATTATAGAGTAGGGAACGGCTGAATGCAAATAATTGGTTTATATCCTCTTGAAAAAGAATCTCGTTTACGCTACAGTAAAAGTACATGTTAATTATTTAACAGACTATTCCGCAAGGAGAACCAAACGTAAAAGGAAGCGGCAGATCGCGTTTGATAAGCAGCTTGGAGGAGAAATATATGGGCATTCGAGGCATCCACACATCCATCAATGATATCCGAAAGAGCGTCTTTACAGAGGTCGCCAGACTTTCCTACAACTACGAGGAGGGAGATCTGTCCGAAATGGAGAAGATCCCCTACCGCATCGTCCCCGGTGAGATTTCCCTTTACAACGACAACGTGTTCCTGGAGCGGGCCATCGTCCGCGAGCGGATGCGACTGGCCATGGGCCTGAATTTCCGTTCCGCCTCCGAGCACGCCCCCGTCACCCAGGGAGCGCAGGAGTGCGTGAAACCGGAAAAATACTACCAGCCGCCCCTCATCAACATCATCAAATTCGCCTGTCACGCCTGCCCGGAGAATCTGGTCACCGTGACGGATCATTGCCAGGGGTGCCTGGCGCATCCCTGCAGCGAGGTTTGCCCCAGAGACGCCATTTCCTTTGTCCACGGCAAATCCGTCATCGATGAGGAAAAATGCATCAAATGCGGAAAATGTGTTTCCGTATGTCCTTACAACGCCATCATTCAGCAGAAGCGTCCCTGTGCCGAGTCCTGCGGCATGCATGCCATCGGTTCCGACGAGTACGGCCGTGCGGAGATCGATCAGGAGAGATGCGTCAGCTGCGGTATGTGTCTTGCCAACTGTCCCTTCGGCGCCATCGCCGACAAGGCGCAGATCTTCCAGTGCATCCAGGCCATCAAGTCCGATACCCCTGTCTACGCCGCCATTGCTCCTGCCATTGTGGGCCAGTTCGGCGCAGATCTGCCTCTGGATAAAATGCGTTCCGCCTTTAAGGCTCTGGGCTTTGAGGATGCGGTGGAGGTGGCCATCGGTGCCGATCTTTGCACTCTCCAGGAGGCGGAGGACTTCGTAAACGAGGTGCCGGAAAAACTTCCCTTCATGGGAACTTCCTGCTGTCCCGCATGGTCCGTTATGGCGAAAAAGGACTTCCCGGAGCAGGCAGGCTGCATCTCCATGGCACTGACGCCAATGGTGCTTACCGGAAGACTGCTGAAAAAGGAGCATCCCGGCTGCAAGGTCGCCTTCATCGGTCCCTGCGCTGCAAAAAAACTGGAAGCCATGCGGACTTCCATCCGTACGGAGATCGACTTTGTCCTGACATTCGAGGAGACCATGGGCATGTTCGAGGCTAAGGAAGTGGATTTCGCCTCTCTGGAGCCCCACAATACCATGCACGGCGCCAGCGGAGACGGAAGAGCCTTCGCCGTGGGCGGTGGTGTGGCAGGTGCCGTGGCCAATGTCATCAAGGAAAAATACCCGGAGCGTGAGGTGAAGATCGAACGTGCGGAGGGCCTGGATGCCTGCAGAAAGATGCTGGCGCTGGCCAAGGCCGGAAAGTACAACGGTTATCTGCTGGAGGGCATGGCTTGTCCCGGTGGATGCGTGGGCGGTGCCGGTACCGTGATGCCCATCGACAGTTCCAAGCGGGCGGTGCTCCAGAACCAGAAGGAAAGCTCCCATGATCACGCGTATGAGAGTACCTACGAGAAGATTTTGCCTGACCTTGAATGATACAGGGAATAAGGTCATAAATTCGATCATGTGTGAGCTTTGAAACAGCGAATTAATCCGTAGTGTCTTATAATATCGCAGAATTCACGAGCAGGACGCGGCCATGCGCCCTGCTCGTTTCGTGTTTACGATTCCCTCTCAAAATGGTAAAATATCTTGATACACAACAGAAAGGGTAACTATGAGCAACTTTGAAAGAAAATTCGGCAAATATGCCATCCCGAACCTGACACTGCTGCTGATCCTGGGCTATGCGGTAGGGTATATCATCAATGCCATCAATGACAGTTTTATGTTCTACCTGGTGCTGGATCCTTACAAGATCCTGCACGGACAGGTATGGCGGCTTCTGACCTGGCTTTTGATCCCGCCCAACGAGAGCAATTTCCTCTTTGTTCTGCTGATGCTGTATTGCTGCTATTCCATCGGAACCATGCTGGAGCGCACCTGGGGCACCTACCGCTACAATATCTTCATCTTCGGCGGTATCCTCATGACGGTGGTTGCTTCCTTCCTGGGACTTCTGGTGGCCTGGATCACTTACGGCGGTGAGAATCTGCAGATCTACGAAGCAACGAACCTTGTGAACTGGTTTGCCTTCAGCACCTACTACATCAATGTGTCCATCTACATGGGCTTTGCCATGACCTACCCCGACACCATGGTCCGCCTCTTTTTCCTGATCCCCCTGAAAATGAAGTGGCTGGGCTATATGGATCTGGCGTACATGGTGTACCTGCTGGTGGTGGGAGGCCTTTTTACGAAATTCGCCGTGGCTGCAGCGCTGTTGAACTGCTTCCTGTTCTGGCTCTTTTACATCAAGCGGGTGCGGAACCCGAAGCAGGTGATCCGCTACTCACAGTTTAAGCGGGCGGCGCAGCAGAATACCGCGGCAAAAGCAGGCAGCATTCACAAATGCTCCATCTGCGGACGCACGGAGAAAACGGATCCCGGTATGGAGTTCCGGTACTGCTCCAAGTGCGTAGGCAATTACGAGTACTGCACGGAGCATCTCTTTACCCATGTACACAAAACACCGAACGGGAGCGGAACCAATGAGTGATCAGGATCGCGAGGTTTTATTTGCGCAGCGCCTCGCCGAATTAAAAAAGTTGGGCAGAACCCAGGGCGGACAGATCACCGATGATCAGATCACGGAGCTCTTCGGCGAGTTCGTTCTGCCGGAGGAGCAGCTGAAACTCCTGCACGGATACCTGGAGCAAAATCATATCCGCAGGAGCGAGCAGATCGAAAGTCTGCCGGAAGCGGTGGATTCCCTGGCGGAATGGGAGGATTCCCCGGAGCCGGAGGGAGAAGACCGAAAATATCTGGATCTGTACCTGAAGGAACTGGAGGAGCTTCCCGTCTATACCGACGGACAGAAGAAGGCTTACACCATGTCCGCCATGGCGGGAGACAGTGAGGCGAGACAGCATCTGATCAATATTTATCTGAAAGATGTGGTTCAGATCGCAAAGCTCTATTCCAATCAGGGCGTCCTCATGGAGGATCTCATCGGCGAAGGGAATGTGGCATTGATAACAGGCGTTACTATGCTCGATTCTCAAGATTCTCCCGATGATTGCGAGGGGATGCTCATCAAGCTTGTCATGGATGCCATGGAGGAACTCATCACCGACAGCGGCAGCAATGCGGAGGTGGAGGCCAAGGCCCTGCGCCGGGTCAACACCGTCAGTGCCAAGGCGGATGAGCTCTTTGAAACCCTGGGCAGGAAGGTGACCATCGCCGAGCTGAAGGAAGAGACGGGGCTGAGTGAAAAAGCCATCCGGGATGCCATCCGCATCAGCGGCTTTGCCCTGGACAGCATCGACCTGAGTGGAGAGGAACTATGAGTCTTCAGTCCGTAAGCACCTACGAGGATTACAAATACTATATTCAGGATGTGTCCAAGATTTATGTAGGGTGTAAGTACACCTTAGGGGAGATCATGGACAACGCGGAGATCACCTACAAATTCCGTAAGGTGGTGGCAGAGAGCATCCTGCCCCATGCGGACCGGGAGGATACCTTGGAGACCGTCCTGTACTACCTGGATGGGGGGAATTTTGCCCTTCAGGTTTTCAAGCAGATGAATGCAAAGGTCCGTGTCAGTATTTTGCGGGAAAAAAAGGGCTTCCTGAAAAAGGAAAGCAGCCGGGAGTACTCCACGGAACTGATGGATATGGACACATTGACGTCCATGTCGCCTGAGGAAAAACAGGCCGCCGGCCTTTTCCTTCAGGAACTGCAGGTGAGTAAGCTGGCGCTGGCCACCTGTTAAGAAACACACACGGAGGATATATGAGACAGAGCACCAAAAAGATCGAAGATCTGCAGGCATACGAGATCCTGGAGCAGAGAAAGAGCGAGGATCTGGACAGCACCGTGTACCGCCTGCGTCATAAGAAGACCGGGGCAAAATTCGTCCTGATCTCCAACGAAGATGATAACAAAGTATTTTACATCGGATTCCGCACACCCCCTACCGATTCCACGGGTGTGGCTCACATTCTGGAGCACTCTACCTTATGCGGCTCCAAGGAATATCCGGTGAAGGATCCTTTTGTGGAGCTGACAAAGGGGTCTCTCAACACCTTCCTGAACGCCATGACCTACCCGGATAAAACGGTTTATCCCCTGGCCAGCTGTAACGATGCGGACTTCCGCAATCTGATGCTGGTGTACCTGGACGCCGTATTTTTCCCCAATGTCTATGAGAACGAAGCCATCTTCCGGCAGGAGGGCTGGCATTACGAGTTTGACGAGGAGGGAAAACCCTTCGTCAACGGTGTGGTCTACAACGAGATGAAGGGAGCGCTGTCCAGCCCCGATGACATCATCGGACGGGAGATTTCCAATTCCCTGTTCCCGGATACCTGCTACGGCGTGGAGTCCGGCGGTGATCCCGAGTTTATCCCGGATCTGACCTACGAGGCGTTCCTGGATTTCCACAGAAAGTATTATCATCCCTCCAACAGCTACATCTATCTCTACGGAGACATGGACATGGCGGAGCAGCTGGAGCTCATCGATGAAAAATACCTCTCGAAGTATGAGTACCTGGAGGTGGATTCCGAGCCGAAGAAACAGACCGCTTTTGATAAGCCGGTGCACAAGCTGATCCACTGCCCTCTGGGAGAGGGAGAGGATCCCGATGACAATACCTTCCTTTCCGTCAACTATGTGTTGAAGGATTCCCTGGACAGGGATCTGTATGTGGCTTTCAAGGTGCTGGATTACGCACTTTGCAGCGCACCCGGTGCTCCCATCAAGAAAGCGCTGGTGGATGCGGGCGTTGGTAAGGACATCTACACCACGTATCAGTATCAGCTGCTGCAGCCCTACTTCGGCATTGTCGCCAAGGGTACCACACTGGATAAGGAAGCGGAGTTCCTGCGGATCATCCGTGAGGTACTGACGGGCATTACGGAGACGGGCTTTGACAAAAAGAGCCTTCTGGCAGCCATCAATCATTTCGAGTTCAATTACCGCGAGGCGGATACCGGTATGTACCCCAGAGGCCTGCTGATGGGCCTGAAGGTGTTGGACAGCTGGCTTTACGCCGAAGACAGGCCCTTTATTCATATTGAAGCGGACGAGACCTACAAGCGGATGCGTTCCTATGTGGACACCGATTATTTCGAGCAACTGGTGAAGACCTACATTCTAGACAATCCCCACAGTTCCGTGCTTTCCATGACGCCGGATGCAAATGTGGAGAAGGAGCGGGAAGCAAGAGCCCAGGCACGCATCGACAAGGCCTTTGCCCATATCTCCGAGGAAGAGCTGCAGCACATTCATGATACCTTCGACAAGCTGCGGGCTTTCCAGGACAGAGAGGATACCCCTGAGGAACTGGCAACCCTGCCCATGCTTTCCAGAGAGGACCTGAAGAAGGAAGCTAAGCCCCTCCACAATGAGGAGCGGTCCCTGGCAGGAACCCCCGTGATCTACCACAGGGAGCCCAGCAGAGGCATTGCCTACCTGACCATGCTCTTTGATCTGAAGGATCTGCCCGGAGCGTACTATCCTTACGTCTCCCTGCTGAAGGATCTCCTGGGGATGGTGGACACCGATGCCCACAGCTACAACGATCTGAACAATGAGATCAATTTGGCCATGGGCGGGCAGTTCTTTAACGTCTCCACCTACCAGAACATGAACGAACCCGAGAAGTACCGGATCTTCCTGGAGGTGCATGCAAAATTCTTCTACGACAGAGCGGCCGACGCCATGGCGCTGCTGGAGGAGATGATCTTTACCACGCATCTGGACGATACCGCCCGGATCCGTGAGATCCTGGAGGAGATCAAAAGCCAGACCCAGGCAGGAATGGTTTCCGCAGGTCACAGAGTGGCCCTGGACAGAGCCGAAGCGGGCGTGTTCCCCGTCTATGCGGCAGAAGAGCAGCTCTCCGGTCTGGAGTACTATTATTTCCTGAGTGATCTGCTTGCCTCTTATGACAAGCGTAAAGGTGATATGGTGGAAAAACTCCGCGAGACCTGCAAGATGGTCTTCCGTCCGGAGAACTTCATCATCAGCCTGGCAGGTCAGGAGCAGGCGCTGACAGGCGTAGAAGAATCCTTCGCACATCTGAAGACCCGTCTGTACACGGAAGATGTTCCCAAGGAGCATTACATACCGAAGCTCCTGACGGAAAATGAAGGTTACATGAATGCGGGCCAGGTGAATTTCGTAGCCCGCGCAGGAAATTATCAGTCTAAGGGCGGTAAGTTTACCGGAGCCCTGCGGATCCTGAAGGTGTTCCTGAGTTACCAGTATCTGTGGATCAATGTCCGCGTGAAGGGCGGCGCTTACGGATGCTACGGCGGATTTACCAAGAGCGGACTCATGTATCTGCTTTCCTACCGGGATCCGAACATTCGTGAGACGGAAGAGATCTACCATGGCGTGCCCGAAGCCATTTCCGCGCTGGATCTGGACGAGCGGAGCCTCACGCAGCTCATCATCGGTGCCGTCAGTGATCTGGATCTGCCCATGTCGCCACTGGGCGATGCGCTGAAATCCCTGGCCTGCCTGCTTTCCGGTGTCACGGATGCAGACCTGCAGCAGGAGCGGGACGAAGTTCTGAATGCCACCCCGGAGGACCTGCGAGCACTGGCGGATCTGACCGAAGCGTTCCTGGAGAACAGCCGCCTGGTGGTGGTTGGTAACGGCACTAAGGTGAAGGAATGCGCCGATATGTTTGACCGGCTTGAGAATCTGAATTAATTCCCGCGTTTTAATGTGAAGAAGGCCCTGCGGGAAAGGATGGACATAAACGACTTTCTTCACGGAAAGGGGAGCATTATGAAAAAGCGTAACAACAAAGCACTTTGGCTTGCAGCGGTACTGACCGGTGCCGTGTTGCTGGCCGGCTGCGGAGGAGCATCTTCCTCCTCGGCACCATCCAGTTTTAAGGCGTCCGACAATGCCACGTACGATGCCGCTGCCACTTCGGAAGCCTACGGTGACTACGATTACGGCTATGAAGCGGAAGATTACGGAGACTACGTGGAAACCAGCTCCACCTCCGGAAGCACTGCCTCCGGCGGCGACAGCTCCGTTCAGGTGAATGACACCTCCCGGAAGCTGATCCGTACCGTCAGCATGGATGCCGAGACCAAGGCATTCGACGAGATGCTGGCACTGGTGGATGCAAAGGTTCGTGAGCTGGGCGGCTATGTGGAGTCCTCCAACATCTACAACGGCAGCAAGTATTCCAGCTACAAGCAGGTCCGTTACGGCAACATGACCATCCGTATCCCTTCCACGAATATGGATGCGTTCCTGGGCTCCATCAGCGATGCTGCCAACATCACCAACAAGACCGAGAACGTGCAGGACATCACCCTGACCTATGTGGACACCAAGAGCCAGAAGGAAGCATACGAGGTCGAGTATGACAGGCTGCTGCAGCTCCTGGAGCAGGCATATGATCTGGAAGATATGCTGGTCATCGAGGATCGTCTCACGGATGTCCGTTATCGTCTGCAGTCCCTGGAGAGCCAGCTGCGCTCCTACGACAACAGGGTGGATTACGGTACCGTTTATCTGAACCTGTCCGAGGTGGAGGAACTGACTCCCGTCGTTATTGAGGAGCCCACTGCCTGGGAGCGGATCCGTGACGGATTCACCGACAATCTGCTGGATGTGCTGGATGGTCTGAAGGACTTCATCATCGGCATCCTGGTGGCCCTTCCTTACCTCATTCTGTGGGCCATCATCATCCTGATCATCGTGCTGATCTGCAAGAAGATCTTCGGTGAAAAAGCCCGGGAGAAGCGTCAGGCAAAGAAGCAGGCAAAGCTCCAGGCTCAGTATGCTGCAAGACAGGCCCAGGCACAGGCGGAAACCTTCCCCGCAGGCAAGCCTCAGCAGCCCGCAGCACCTGCAGCTCCCGCAGCTCCCGCTGAGGAGAAAAAGGATGCTTCGGACAGTGGCTATTCAAACAAGTAATCAGAGTTTGCATTACGGATTGAGCATTATAGATGAGTAAAAAGCAACACAACGAAGAACAAAAAGCGTTAGATCTGGACGCCCTTCTGGAAAGCGTCGCCGGTCCTTCCAGCGATGCTTCCCGCCGGGCGGGATTTGTGGCCATCATCGGGCGCCCCAATGTGGGAAAATCCACCCTGATGAACCGCATCATCGGACAGAAGATTGCCATCACTTCCGACAAGCCCCAGACTACCAGAAACCGCATTCAGACCGTTTATACCGATGAGCGTGGACAGATCGTTTTCCTGGACACCCCCGGTATTCACAAGGCCCACAACAAGCTGGGTGACTACATGGTGGGTGTGGCGGAGCATACCCTGAAGGATGCGGACCTGATCCTCTGGCTGGTGGAGCCTACGGATTTTATCGGTGCCGGAGAGCGCCACATCATCGAACAGTTGAACAAGGTAACGTCTCCCGTTTTCCTGGTGATCAACAAGGTGGATACTGTACGGAAGGAGCAGCTCCTTCCCTTTATCGATGCCTACCGTGACAAGGTGGACTTCCGGGAAGTGATCCCCGTCAGTGCTCTGAAGGGCACCGGCTGCGATACCCTGGTGCAGCTGATCTTCGACAACCTGCCCTACGGTCCCGCGTTTTATGATGAAGACACTTTGACGGACCAGCCCATGAAACAGATCGTGGCAGAGCTGATCCGGGAAAAGGTGCTGCGTCTTTTGAAGGACGAGATTCCTCACGGTGTCGCTGTGGGCATTGAGTCCATGAAGGAGCGGGATAATGGGATCATGGACATCGAAGCCACCATTTACTGCGAGCGTGATTCCCACAAGGGGATCATCATCGGCAAGGGCGGTGAGATGTTAAAACGCATCGGCTCCAAGGCCAGACCCGAGATGGAGGATCTGCTGGAGACGAAGGTGAACCTGAAGCTCTGGGTGAAGGTCAAAAAGGACTGGAGAGACAGCGATTATCTCCTGAAGAATTTTGGGTTCCGCAAGGAAGAAATCTGATGACGGGTGAAGATTTTATCAATGTGACCGGCATGGTGCTGAAAGCTCAGCCGGTGGGAGAGAGCGACCGGAGGATCACCATCCTCACCAGCGACCGGGGGAAGCTGGGAGCCTTTGCCAGAGGCGCCCGGAAGAACGGATCCCGTTTTTCCGCCGGAACCTGTACCTTCGCTTTCGGTAAGTTCCGGCTCTATGCGGGCCGGGATTCCTATACCCTTTCGGACCTGGAGATCACCAATTATTTCGAGGAGCTGCGCACCGATGTGGAGGCAGCTGCCTACGCCGCTTATTTTGCGGAGATCGCGGATTATTACGGCAGAGAAAATGATGATGACAGAGATCTGCTGGCGCTGCTGTACCAGAGCCTGAGAGCTCTTTCCAGTGATGTCTTCGACAACACCTTCGTCCGCAGTGTGTACGAGCTGAAAGCCATCGCCATTAACGGTGAATATCCCGGGGCTCCCACGGACAGACCGCTTCTGGACGGCACCAGACACGCCCTGGACTTTATCGGCACCTGCCCGCCGGACCGGATCTATTCCTTTTCCCTCTCGGAAAAAGCCCTGGCAGAGCTGCAGGAGATCGCGAACCTGTACTGCAGACGTTACATGGATCGTACCTTCAAAAGCCTTGAAATACTGAATACCCTGTGCTAAAATATTTCAGATTATGCGCAGGTTTTTTGCTGTATAGCAAAAAAACTTTAGGAGGCTATTGTGAAAAAATCATTCGTTTTGCTGTCTGCGATCGCTCTTGCGGTCCTGACGCTGACAGGATGCGGTAAGGTGAACAACCAGCCCCATCCCGATAATCTTTCATCCATCATCATCTCCGAGAGCGGAGAGGTGCGCTACGACATGGGCGGTGTGCTGGATCAGTCCTACTACAATGTGGACGAGCTGGTGTCCATGGCCAGACAGGAGATCAGCGAGTTTAATTCCCAGGTGGGCGGAACCCCCGTCAGCCTCGGAGAATATCTCTACGATCCCGCTTCGGGACAGGTATTCCTGCCCTACACCTTCTCCGGCGCCGGTTACTGTGAGAAGCTCACCGGAACCAAGGTGTTCTACGGTACCGTGACCCAGGCATCTCTTGCGGGATTTGATATTTCCGGATCCCTTTTCACTGCAGTCAAGGGCGGAAGCATTGTTTCCGGAAGTGACATTTACAAGAACAATTCCGACCGGATGGTTATCGTGACCAATCTGCAGGGCGCTGTTATGGGCCCCTATGCTGCGGATTATGTGTCCGACGGCATCTTCTGGGTGTCCGGAGAGTCCGGAGATTACTGCAGCACCATGAATTACGGCGGAGATTACGCCATCATCATTCTGAAGCAGTAATATAGTCCCGAAAATTGATTAAGAATAAAACCGCAGCCCTCAGGGTAGCGAAAGGAGAACTTATGGCAGTAGAAAAGACAATGGAAAAGATCGTAACACTTGCAAAGGGCAGAGGCTTCGTTTATCCCGGTTCCGAGATCTACGGCGGACTGGCAAACACCTGGGATTACGGTAATCTGGGTGTGGAGTTGAAGAACAATGTCAAGCGTGCATGGTGGCAGAAATTCGTGCAGGAGAGCCCCTACAACGTAGGCGTGGACTGCGCGATCCTCATGAATCCCCAGACCTGGGTGGCCAGCGGTCATCTGGGCGGCTTTTCCGATCCTCTGATGGATTGTAAGGAGTGCCATGAGCGTTTCCGTGCGGACAAGCTCATCGAGGACTATGCGGCTGAGCAGGGCATTACCCTGGAGAAGCCCATCGATGCCTACTCCCAGGAGGAGATGATGGCATTCATCCGTGAGCATTCCGTTCCCTGCCCGACCTGCGGCAAGCACAATTTCACCGACATTCGTCAGTTCAACCTGATGTTCAAGACCTTCCAGGGCGTTACCGAGGATGCGAAAAATACCGTTTATCTGCGTCCTGAGACCGCACAGGGTATCTTTGTCAACTTCAAGAATGTGCAGCGTACCTCCCGTAAGAAGGTTCCCTTTGGCATCGGCCAGATCGGTAAGTCCTTCCGTAACGAGATCACTCCCGGTAACTTCACCTTCCGTACCAGAGAGTTTGAGCAGATGGAGCTGGAGTTCTTCTGCAAGCCCGGCACGGATCTGGAGTGGTTCGAGTACTGGAGAGGCTTCTGCAGAGACTGGCTCATCTCCCTGGGTATCAAGGAGGATGAGATGAGACTCCGTGATCACGATCCCGCAGAGCTGGCATTCTATTCCAAGGGCACCACGGACATCGAGTTCCTGTTCCCCTTCGGCTGGGGCGAGCTTTGGGGCATTGCGGATCGTACCGATTACGATCTGACCCAGCACATCAACACTTCCAAGGAAGACCTGAGCTACTTTGACGACGAGACCAATGAGCGCTATGTGCCTTATGTCATCGAGCCCAGTCTGGGCGCTGACCGTGTGGTCCTGGCATTCCTCTGCGCAGCATACGACGAGGAAAATCTGGGCACCGAGGAGAAGCCCGATATGCGTACCGTCCTTCGCTTCCATCCCGCTCTGGCACCCGTGAAGATCGGCGTGCTGCCTCTTTCCAAGAAGCTGGATGAGGGTGCTGAGAAGATCTACGCACAGCTTTCCAAGAAGTACAATTGCGAGTTTGACGACCGTGGCAACATCGGTAAGCGTTATCGCCGTCAGGACGAGATCGGTACTCCTTTCTGCGTTACCTACGATTTCGAGTCCGAAACCGACGGCTGTGTCACCGTTCGCTTCCGTGATTCCATGGAGCAGGAGCGTGTGGCCATCGCTGATTTGGACGCATTCTTTGCGGATAAGTTTAACTTCTAATCAATATATGCCCGGCTGTGAAACCGGTAATACTCCCCGGGGCTGAAACGTCCCGGGGAAATTTATAAGGATGGAGAATCTATGAAACAGTTATCTTCGAACGAACTGAGAAAAGCCTGGAAAGAATTCTACAAGGCAAGAGGACATGTGGATGTAGGCGCAGTAAGCCTGGTATCCGACGGCTCCACCGGAGCCATGTTCAATGTGGCGGGCATGCAGCCCCTGATGCCTTACCTCCTGGGACAGAAGCATCCCATGGGAACCAGACTTTGCAATATCCAGGGCTGTGTCCGTACCAACGACCTGGACAATATCGGTGACCAGAGCCACCTTTCCTTCTTTGAAATGATGGGAAGCTGGAGCCTGGGTGATTATTTCAAAAAAGAGCGCTGCCAGTGGAGCTATGAGCTGCTGACCCAGGTCTTTGAATTCGATCCCGATCATCTGGCTGCCACCGTGTTCGCAGGAGATGAGAATGCTCCCAGAGACGAGGAGGGTGCTCAGTACCGCATCGCTTCCGGCTTCAAGAAGGAGAACGTCTACTACCTGCCCGCTGAGGATAACTGGTGGGGACTGGAGTACGGTCCCTGTGGTCCCGACTCCGAGATGTTCTACATCGCTGATGTACCGGATTGCGGTCCGAACTGTGGCCCCGGTTGCAGCTGCGGCAAGTATACCGAGATCGGAAATGATGTCTTTATGCAGTACGAGAAGCACAAGGACGGACACCTCACCGAGCTTTCCCAGAAGAACGTGGACACCGGCTGGGGCTTCGAGCGTATCCTGGCATTCCTGAACGGGACCAAGGATGTGTACCGCATCGACGTCTTTGCACCTGCTGTAAAATACATCGAGGAGATCTCCGGTGTTTCCTACGGCAGTGATCCCGAGAAGACCCGTTCCATGCGTATCATCGCCGATCACACCCGTACTTCCGTGATGCTCATCGGCGATCCCGCAAAGCTTCTTCCTTCCAATACCGGTGCCGGCTATGTGCTCCGCAGACTGATCCGTCGTGCGGTGCGTCACAGCAGACTCCTGGGCATGAAGAAGGAGAACCTGCTGAAAGTGGCAGAGATCTTTATCGATACCTACTCCGAGGGCTATCCTCTGCTTGCTGAGAACCGCACTTTCGTGCTGGAGGAACTGGGCAAGGAGATCACCCGTTTCGAGGCAACCCTGGAGAATGGCATGAAGGAGTTCTCCAAGATCCTGGAGCAGAAGAAAGCGGAAAAGGCAAAGGAGCTGGACGGCAAGTCCGCCTTCTATCTGTATGACACCTTCGGCTTCCCCATCGAGCTCACCGTAGAGCTGGCTGAGGAGCAGGGCCTGGGTGTGGATGAGAAGGGCTTTGCCGAGGCAATGAAAGCGCAGAAGGAGCTGGCAAGAAGCAATCAGAACTTCTCCGCAAAGTTAACCACCGATCAGGCGCTCTTTGACAAGCTGGATGCATCCCTGGTCAGCACCTTTACCGGATATGACAGGATCACCGATTCCGATAAAGTTCTGGCCATCGCAGGGGAGTCCGTTTTGAAGGAAGTCCTGGAGGCGGGAGAGGAAGGCACCGTTATTACCGGTAAGACTCCTTTCTACGCTACCATGGGTGGACAGAAAGGCGACAGAGGTGTCATCAAGACTGCGAACGGAACCTTCGAAGTCTATGAAACCGTAAAGCTTCCCGGCGGCCGCATCGGTCATGTGGGAGCTGTGGCGGACGGCCGCATAGTGGTTGGGGATGCCGCAGCGCTTTCCGTGGATGCGGAAGAAAGAAGAATGACCTGTAGCAATCATACCGCTACCCACCTTCTGCAGAAAGCTCTGAGAGAAGTGCTGGGCGATGGCGTAGAGCAGCAGGGCTCCTATCAGGACGATACCAGAACCCGTTTCGACTTCAGCTACGGCCAGTCCATGACCGCAGAGCAGCTGAAGGAAGTGGAGCGCATCGTAAACGAGAAGATCGCTCTGGGTCTGGATGTCATCACGAAGGAAATGAGCCTGGAGGATGCCAAGAAGACCGGTGCTATGGCACTCTTCGGTGAGAAATATGCGGACGTGGTCCGCGTCGTCAACATCGGCGACTGGTCCATCGAGCTGTGCGGCGGTACCCATGTAAAGAATACTTCCGCCATCGGCTGCTTCAAGATCCTTTCCGAGAGCGGCGTCGCAGCAGGCGTACGCAGGATCGAAGCCATCACCGGCAGCAATGTGCTTTCCTATTATGCACAGATCGAGGAGAACCTGGAGAAGGCTGCAGCAACCGTTAAGGCCACCCCTCAGACCCTGCAGGATCGCCTGGAGCATCTGATGGCTGAGGTAAAGGAGCTGCGTAGCGAGAACGAGTCCCTGAAGGCTAAGGCTGCTCAGGACTCCCTGGGAAATGCTCTGGACAATGTAGTGGAAGTAAAGGGCGTTAAGCTCCTGGCTACTTCCGTGGAAGGTGCTTCCATGAACGCGCTGCGTGACCTGGGAGACCAGCTGAAAGCAAAGATCGGAGAGGGCGTTGTGGTGCTGCTTTCCGAAGAAAATGGTAAGGTGAACATGATCGCCATGGCAACCGACGGTGCAGTGAACGCCGGTGCCCATGCGGGCAATCTCATCAAGGGCATCGCAGCCCTGGTGGGCGGTGGCGGCGGCGGTTGCCCCAATATGGCACAGGCCGGCGGTAAGAATCCTGCCGGGATTCCCCAGGCCGTAAAGGAAGCCACAACCGTTCTGGAAGGCATGCTGTAAGTGCAAATTTCTTGAAAATTTAATTTTCCCGTATCGGTTCGTATATTATAATGGATACAGGTGTTTGAGGGGCAGACTTTGCCCGACATTACCGAAACAGGAGGTTCAAGGTTGTGAAAAGTCTGAAAGTGAAACTGGTTCTGATCATTTCCGTTCTTTGCATGGCACTCCTTGCTCTGGAAGGGTACACTACCCACAGCAAGACCAAGACCCTTTTTGAGGACTCCCTGGATGCAACTTACGATGCCAGGACCAAGTACTTCGCTGCCGTGATCGAAGGTTGGCTGAACGAGGCTGTTTCCACCGTTAAGAGTGCGGAGATGGCAGTCGCTTCCGCTCCTTCCGCAAAGCCCAATTCCGTCATCATCAAAGGCCTGGAGAGTCTCACCGCAACCACCGAGACCGCATCCATGGTCTATGTGCAGCTGACCAACGGTGATTTCCTGAACGGCTCCAAGTGGGTGCCCGGCCTGGACTTCGACGGCACCACCAGAGTCTGGTACACCGGCGCGGCCGCAAACAAGGGAACGCCCTATTACAGTTCTCCTTTCGTGGACGCCAGCAGCGGTGAACTCATCATTACCGTAGCGGATTACTTCTCCGTGAATACCCTGGAAGGCGTGGCAGCCATGGACATGTCCCTGGATGTGCTGTTCCGCGATCTGGAGGAACTGGTGGCTGCTGACGGCGATACCGGTTCCTATCTGTTCATCGCAGGCGCTGACGGATCCGTGATCTATCATCCGAACCCGGAGTTTAAGTCCACCGTGGACAAGCTCCTTTATGTGGACGATCTGCCCGTGGATTATGTACGCATGGCGGAGGATGATGAAGCCGATGCCATTCCCGACTATGACGGCACGCTCATCTATGTCACCGGTGAGACCCTTCCCAATTCCGGATGGACCGTGTACTATGTGTCTCCCGCGGCAGCCTATGATGAGCAGGCCAATACCGTGAAGAATCACATCGTGCTGGTGGCAGGCATCTGTATTGCAGCCTCCATCGTGGTATCCATCCTGGCAGGTCTCCTCATCGCCAATCCCATCGCCGCAGCCAGCAAGAAGGTCAAGGCTCTCAGCGACGATGTCAAGGCGGGTAAGGCTGATCTGAAGACGGATATTTCCGTAAGATCCAAGGATGAAGTGGGACAGCTGGTAGGTGCTGTCAATGAATTGAAGAATGCCATGGGCGGCATCATTTCCGATGTGAATACCGCATCCGATCAGCTCATGAGCGATATGGACAATCTGAAAGGTGTGGCTGCCCGTACCTCCGGCAATGCTTCCAGCATTTCCGAGACCATGGAGCAGATGAGCGCAACCTTCGAAGAGACTTCCGCATCCACCACCCAGGTGACCGGACAGATCGAGGATATCACCGCTCTTACCAGAAAGGTCAGCGGCGATGCCGAGGAGAAGACCCGTGAGATCGAGGGAAGCCTGAAGAAGATCGAGAAGCGCAAGGCTGAGATCGAGCGGAACGATGCCACCATGTCTCAGCGCCTGGAGGAGGCCATCGGCGTCCTTCGCGATCGCATTGCTGAGACCAAGAAGGTGGAAGAGATCCGTGCCATGACCCAGGGCATCGCAGGCGTGGCATCCCAGACCAACCTCCTTTCCCTGAACGCTTCCATCGAGGCAGCCAGAGCAGGAGAAGCCGGCAGAGGCTTCGCCGTGGTGGCTGGTGAGATCGGCTCCCTGGCAAACAGTTCCTCCGAGATGGCAGGCAATATCGCACAGGTATCCGATGAGATCCTTGGCATTGTGGAGGATCTGGTCCGTGCGGCTGAGCAGGTATCCGATATCATGCTGAAGATCTCCGCCGAGAATTCCGAGGAGAAGAAGCAGCTCATTGCAGAGTATGTAAGCTCCCTGAACGAGATCTACGAGTCCATGTCCGAGATCTCCGACAGTAACGGTGAGATTGCAACCGCCATCGACAGCATCAAGGAGAGCATCGACGCCATCGACATCGCTGTGGAAGAGAATGCCCAGGGCATCGTCAGCGTGGCGGAAGGCACCAGCGACCTGGTGAATGCTTCTGACGAGGTGCTCAGCGGTGCAGATTCCGTGGATAGCATTTCCGCTTCCCTGAGAGACCATGTGAAGGGCTTTAAGTGCTGATTTTCCGCAGGACCGGCCTCTTTCTAAAAAAGTCATTGACGGATGTACCCCCGATGGGTATAATGATGGTCGGACTGTTGTCCTAAACTGAAATAACCCAAGAAGTCTGTTTCTGGGACTGAAGGGAGGGTAGAAACACATGTCGAACGTAATCGTAAAAGAGAATGAGTCTCTGGACAGCGCACTTCGCCGCTTCAAGAGAAGCTGTGCAAAGGCAGGCATCCAGCAGGAGATTCGTAAGAGAGAGCATTACGAGAAGCCCAGTGTCAGACGTAAGAAGAAGTCTGAGGCTGCTAGAAAGCGTAAGTATAACTAAGCGTTACCAACGAGCCCCCGGCACATTACCGGGGGCTCTTCTAGCATGATAAGGAAAAATCCTTATTGGAAGTATTTTTATGAGTAACTTGATATTCGCCGTGCTCCTGGCAATTCTCCTCATTTGCTACTGGATCCTTCTATACGACACCAATCGCTTCGTCATCACCGGCGTGGAGCTGACGGATTCCCGGATCAAAGCCCCCTGCAGGGCGGTAGTGGTCTCGGACCTTCACGACAAGCGTTTTGGGAAGGAAAATGAAAAGCTTCTGGAGGAGATCAGAGCGGAGGAACCGGATCTGATCCTTATCGCCGGAGATATTTTGACGGCCCATCCTCATGAAAAATTAAAGACGGCGGAGACTTTCCTGACAGAACTTTCGAAGATTGCTCCCATCTGCTATGGCAACGGCAACCACGAGCACCGGGCAAAGCTCTATCCGGAGACTTACGGGGATCTGGCGAAGGACTATGCTGACCTCCTGTCCCGGGTGGGCATCGCTCCCCTGGTAAATGAGAGCACCTGCCTGGAACAGTACGGCATCCGGGTCTGGGGCTCCGAGATCGACAAGCATTACTACAAGCGCCTCACCATTCCGAAGATGGAGCCTTCCTATCTCATGGATCTCCTGGGAGAGCCTGATCCTACCGAGTACAACATCCTTCTGGCCCACAATCCGGACTATTTCCAGGAATATGCGGCATGGAAGGCTGATCTGGTGCTATCCGGTCATGTCCACGGCGGCATTGTCCGGATCCCCTTTTATGAGAAAAATCCGGAGTACAGGGGAGAGAAGAAAAACGGCCCCTGCTGGCGTCTGAAGGGAATGCTGTCCCCCAACGTCCGTTTTTTCCCGAAATACGATGGGGGGAGATTTGAGAAAAACGGCACAACTATGCTGGTTTCCAGAGGCCTGGGAACCCACACCATCCCTTTTCGCTTCCTGAATCCCGGGGAACTCATCGTTCTGGAACTGACCCCCGGAACCGATTTGCAAAAAGACGACGATTTGGGTATGATGAGTAAAGCGAAAAAAGACGACGAGTGACAGGATATGGCAATTCCCGTGAAACTGGAGGTGTTTGAGGGGCCTTTGGACCTCCTCCTGCATCTCATCGAGAAAAACAAAATAGACATCTACGACATCCCCATCGTCACCATCACCGACCAGTACCTGGAGTACATTAAGGCCATGGAAGAGCAGAACATGGACGTCATGAGCGAATTCCTGGTGATGGCCGCAACGCTGGTGGATATCAAGTGCAAGATGCTGCTGCCTCCCGAGGTAAATGAGGAGGGAGAGGAGCAGGATCCCAGAGCCGAGCTGGTGGAACAGCTCCTGCAGTACAAGATGTACAAATACATGTCCATGGAGTTGCGGGATATGCAGGTGGGCGCGGCACAGAGCATCTACCGTAAGCGCAGTCTCCCGGATGAGGTCTCCGGATATGTCCCTCCCGTGGACTATGAAGAACTCATCGGTGACATGACCTTAAACAAGCTCCACGAGATCTTCAAGAGCATGCTGGTGCGGCAGGAGGATCGTATCGATCCCATCCGAAGCAAGTACGGCCAGATCGAGAAGGAAGAGGTGGACATGGACGAGAAGACCCTTTTCGTCCGGGCATACCTGCAGGAACATCGTTCCTTCTCCTTCCGGAAGCTCCTGGAAAAGCAGGAGAGCAAAGCGGAGCTCATCGTTACCTTTTTGATCATCCTGGAGCTGATGAAGGACGGAGAGATCACTGTTTCCCAGGATCAGCTCTTCGATGATATCCGTATCACCGCGAGAAAAAAGAAGAAGGCGGAAGGCGCAGAGCAGCCGGCCGAAGAGGCAGCTGCGGAAGCTTCCGAATAGACACGCGCAGACAGTGACAGACAGGAAGGATTTGGATCACAATGAACGAAGAAGATAAGAAGCTGAGTATTCTGGAGGGCGTTCTCTTTTCCATGGGAGAGTCCGTTTCTCTTTCCAGATTGTCCGCAATGCTGGAGATGGGAAACGGTGAGACCAGAGATCTGCTGGACAGACTGGAGGAAAAATACGAGGATTCCGATCGCGGCATCCATCTGGTGTGGCTGGAGGACAATGTCCAGCTCTGCACCAAGCCCGAGCTCTACGATTACCTGGTAAAGCTCACCAAGAATGCACCCCGTTTTACCCTGACGGACACGGTGCTGGAGACCCTCTCCATCATCGCTTACAAGCAGCCCATCACCAGAGTGCAGATTGAGAAGATTCGCGGCGTATCCTGCGATCACGCCATCAATAAGCTTCTGGAGTACGATCTGATCAAGGAGCTGGGCAGACTGGACGCACCCGGTCATCCCCTCCTTTTCGGCACCACCGAGCAGTTCCTGCGTTCCTTCGGTGTCAGCTCCCTGGAGGAGCTTCCCAGCATGAATCCCGTGCAGGTGGAGGAGTTTAAGAAGCAGGCTGAGGAAGAGATCCAGGTAAAGCTGAACATCTGATCAAGAGCCGATTCGAAGCGGAGCGGCACACGGTTCCCGACCATCGGAGAAAGGATACTGTATGAGAGAATTCAAAGGCTATGAACACGGCGTTGATCTGGGCGGATGGTTTTCCCAGTGCGATCATTCTGAGGAGCGTTACGATTCCTTCATCACCAAAAAGGATTTTGCTGTCATTGCTTCCTGGGGACTGGACCATGTGAGACTCCCCATTGATTATGAACTGGTGGAGGATAAGGACGGCAAGGAACTCCCCGCAGGATACGAGAGGATCCACAAGGCTCTTTCCTGGGCGAAGGAGTATGGTCTGAATGTGATCCTGGACCTGCACAAGACCTTCGGCTATTCCTTTGACGACGGTTACGGCGAGGCAGGATTTTTCGACAGCCCGGAGCTGCAGGAGCGTTTTTGCAAACTTTGGGAGAGACTGGCGAAGGAGTTTACCGGCTACGGAGACGCTCTGGCATTCGAGCTTCTGAACGAAGTGACGAAGAAGGAGTACTCCGACACCTGGAATAAGGTGGCGGCAGACTGCATTTCCCGGATCCGCAAGATCCAGCCCGAGGTGAAGATCCTCATCGGCGGCTATTATAACAACAGCATCGTGGCACTGAAGGATCTGGATGATCCTGCGGACGAGAACATCGTTTACAATTTCCATTGCTACGATCCTCTGGTATTTACCCATCAGGGCGCTACCTGGGTGGCTACCATGCCTGCTGACTTCCGTTTGTCCCTGGACAGCACCTACGCAGCCATGGCTGAGGCTTCCGACAAGGTCTGCCCCGGCACCTGTGATGACCTGAAGGCCTTCCCCGCAGGCGATAAATTCGGCGTGGAGTATTTTGACAAATGCTTTGCGGATGCGGTGCGCATCGCGGAGGAGAGAAATGTGCCCCTCTACTGCGGCGAGTACGGCGTCATCGAGAAGGCATCACCGGAGGAGACCCTTCGCTGGTACCGCCTCATCGGTGAGTGCTTTAACAAGTACAAGATCGGCAGAGCCGCATGGAGTTACCGTCAGATGGATTTCGGCCTCTCCGACGCCAGACTGGACAGCGTGAGAGCGGAGCTCCTGAAATTGTTGTGACAAAAAACAAAATTGATAAGACTTTAAGAGGATTCGTTCTATACGAATCCTCTTTTTTGTGGTAAACTACGAAAGAAATTGAAGATGGGGTATTTTTTTGTTTCATTCCCCGTTCTGAATATCATATGGAGGTTGAACCTATGAGCACTACTTCAAAAGCGAGTCAGAGAATCCTGTCTCTCCTCGACGAAAACAGCTTCGCTCCCATCGGCGAACTGGTCACGGCCCGGGCTACGGATTTAAACGCAGATCCCAGGCTTCTTCCCGGCGACGGCTGTATCACCGGTTACGGCACCATCGAGAATGATCCCGTATACGTTTACAGCCAGGACGCATCCGTGCTGGGCGGCACCATCGGTGAAATGCATGCCCGCAAGATCGTCAATCTTTACAACCTGGCACTGAAGACCGGCACTCCCGTCATCGGCATCATCGATTGCGGCGGTATGCGTCTCCAGGAGGGTACCGATGCCATGTACGCACTGGGCCGCATTTATGCGAAGCAGGCGCAGGCCAGCGGCGTGATCCCTCAGATCACCGTGATCTGCGGCAGCTGCGGCGGCGGACTTGCACTCTTTGCAGGCATGACCGACTTTACCTTCATGGACGGTGAGGCCGGCAGACTCTTTGTCAATGCACCCAATGCCCTGGACGGCAACCGTGCTGACAAGAACGACACCTCCCGTGCCGCATTCCAGGCTGAGAATGCAGGCACCGTTGATGTGGTTGCCGATGAGGCAGACATCTTCGCAAAGGTGCGCGCTCTGGTCACCATGCTTCCTCAGGACAACGATGATTTCAAGTACACCGAAGAGATCACCGACGATCTGAATCGCATCTGCGAGGATATCGCATCCTGCGCGGGTGACACCTCCATTGCACTTTCCATGATCGCAGACGATCAGGACTTCTTTGAAACGGGCGCTCTGTACGCTCCCGAGATGGTCACCGGTTTCCTGCGCCTGAACGGCTGCACCGTAGGTGCCGTTGCAAACCGCAGCGAGATCTACGATGCTGAGGGCAAGGCAAAGAAGCTGGGCACCAGACTCACCGCAAACGGCTGCCGCAAGGCTGCAGACTTCGTGAAGTTCTGCGATGCTTTCGACATCCCCGTTCTGAGCCTGACCAATGTTACCGGCTATGAGGCTACCCTGGCATCCGAGAAGGAGATCGCAGTCGCTGCAGCAAAGCTCATCGCAGCATTTGCAGGCGCTTCCGTTCCCAAGGTAAACGTCATCGTCGGCGAGGCTATGGGCTCCGCAGTCAATGTCATGAACTCCAAGGCCATCGGCGCTGATTTCACCATCGCATGGAACGGCGCAAGATTCGGCGTGATGGACGGCAAGCTTGCCGCAGAGATCCTCTGCGACGGTGCGGATGCTGATACGCTTTCCGCAAAGGGTGCCGAGATCGATGCCATGAACAACAATGCACTGTCCGCAGCAAGACGCGGCTATGTGGATCAGATCATCGATCCTTCCGAGACCAGAAAGTATGTTGTGGCTGCCTTTGAGATGCTTTTTTCCAAGGCTGAGCCCCAGAGCATCAAGAAGCATATGACTGTGTAGAAAGGGTGGAAACAACATGAAAAAAAGGATTTCTATCCTGGCCGTTCTGGCGATGCTCCTCTGCCTGACAGCGTGCGGTAAAGCTGACACGGTGTCGGTTACCCAGCAGACGAGAAACACCAATGCCCAGGCCATGGCGGAGGGGGATATGCTGACCTTCCTTTCCTCCCTCATGTACAGCGCGGAAACCGTTGAAGCATTGCAGGAGTACACCAACGAAGAGGTGGAAGCTGTGATCTACAACAACGCAGGCCTGAACGTGGACGGCTACGGATTCAAAAATGCCATCACCAGTTTTGCCGGAGCTGCTGATGAGGTGGGAGACATCACCGGTGTCATCGGTTCGGAGCTCTCCACCAATGATACGCAGATCATCGTTACGATGAAAGTGACCGGCACCAAGCGGAATGCCACGGTGGAGATGATCTTTGCAAATGACCTCTTCCTGAAGCTGGAGTCCGCTGCGCTGAACCCCGAATACTCCTTCGGTGAGAAGATGAAGGTAGCAGGACTGAATACCCTGATCGGTATGGGTACCGTGTTCGTGGTCCTGATCATCATCATCTGCGTCATCAGCCTTCTGGGCATCGTTCCGAAGCTCCAGGAGAGAGCGGAAGCGAAGAAAGCGGAGAAGAACGCGACTGTGAACGGTATCGACAAGGCAGTGGATCAGATCATTGCCCAGGAGACCACCGCAGCAGAGGAAGAAGACGATACTGAACTCGTGGCTGTGATCGCAGCAGCCATCGCAGCATACGAGGGTGCTACCGGAACCGACGGTTTTGTCGTTCGCAGCGTCCGTAAGATCAAAAGATAATCATACATTTGGAGGATATCAAAATGAAAAATTATACCATCACCGTGAATGGCAATACTTACGCAGTTACCGTTGAGGAAGGTGCCGGCGCAGGCGTCGCTCCCGTAGCTGCTCCCGCAGCGCCCAAGGCTGCTCCCAAGGCAGCACCCGCAGCTCCTAAGGCTGCAGCACCCGCAGCAGGCGCAGGCTCCGTTAAGGTTGAGGCAGGCGCCGCAGGTAAGGTATTCAAGCTCGAGAAGAAGGTCGGCGATGCCGTTAAGGCAGGTGAGGCCGTTGTCATCATCGAGGCAATGAAGATGGAGATCCCCGTTGTGGCTCCTCAGGACGGCACTGTTGCCAGCATTGATGTTGCAGTAGGCGACGCAATCGAGGCAGGGGCAGTTCTTGCGACTCTGAACTGATGAGATGACACGAAACTACCCTTAGGAGGTTAACAAATGAGTTACGTCGGATCTACGCTGAGCAATCTGATCCATCAGACGGCTTTCTTCAATCTGACCTGGGGAAACTACCTGATGATCGCAGTTGCCTGCTTTTTCCTTTATCTGGCCATCCGGCATGGATATGAACCGCTGCTGCTGGTTCCCATCGCCTTCGGCATGCTCCTTGTCAATATTTATCCGGACATCATCCTGAGTGCGGAATCCAGCCCCAACGGACAGGGAGGTCTGCTGTACTACTTCTACAAGCTCGATGAGCTTGCCATCCTGCCGTCCCTCATCTTCATGGGTGTGGGTGCGCAGACGGACTTCGGTCCCCTCATTGCCAACCCGAAGAGCTTCCTCCTCGGTGCGGCAGCACAGTTTGGTATTTTCGCCGCATACTTCGGCGCTATCGCCCTTGGCTTTAACGACAAGGCAGCTGCAGCCGTTTCCATCATCGGCGGCGCAGACGGCCCTACCTCCATCTTCCTGGCCAGCAAGCTGGGACAGACCGGACTCCTGGGTCCCATCGCCGTTGCGGCATACTCCTACATGAGCCTGGTGCCCATCATCCAGCCTCCCATCATGAAGCTCTTCACCACCAAGAAAGAGCGTGCCATCAAGATGGGTCAGCTTCGCCCCGTATCCAAGCTGGAGAAGATCCTCTTCCCCATCGTGGTTACCATCGTGGTCTGCCTGATCCTTCCCACCACCGCTCCCCTGGTTGGTATGCTGATGCTGGGTAACCTCTTTAAGGAGTCCGGTGTGGTCCGTCAGCTGACCGACACCGCTTCCAACGCCATGATGTACATCGTGGTCATCCTGCTGGGTACTTCCGTTGGTGCTACCACCAGTGCCGAGGCATTTCTGAATGTCAGCACCCTGAAAATTGTGGTCCTGGGTCTTGTGGCATTCATGTTCGGTACCCTGGCCGGTGTGCTCTTCGGTAAGCTCATGTGTAAGGTTACCAAGGGTGCCGTCAATCCTTTGATCGGTTCCGCAGGCGTTTCCGCCGTCCCCATGGCAGCGAGAGTCTCCCAGAAGGTCGGCGCACAGGAGGATCCCACCAATTTCCTTCTGATGCATGCAATGGGCCCCAACGTGGCCGGTGTCATCGGTACCGCTGTTGCAGCGGGAACCTTTATGGCAATCTTCGGTGTCTTTTGATCGAAGGGTAAATACCTAATCAGATCACAGACGCCGGAAGCGTCTGTATCGGAAACTATGAGAGGATAATAGAATGGCTGAAGTAAATAAGAAACCCATTAAGATTACGGAGACCGTGCTGCGTGACGCACACCAGTCCCTGATCGCAACCAGAATGCCCACCGAGTTCATGCTTCCCATCGTTGAGAAGATGGACAAGGTCGGCTATCATTCCGTAGAGTGCTGGGGCGGCGCTACCTTTGACGCATCCCTGCGCTTCCTGAAGGAAGATCCCTGGGATCGTCTGCGCAAGCTGCGTGACGGTTTCAAGAACACCAAGCTGCAGATGCTGTTCCGCGGACAGAACATTCTGGGCTATCGTCCCTATGCGGACGACGTTGTGGATGCCTTCGTTGAGAAGTCCATCGCCAACGGTATCGATATCATCCGTATCTTTGACTGCCTGAACTACCTGCCCAACCTGCAGGAGGCAGTGAACGCTACCAATGAGATCAAGCGCCGCGAGGGCCGCGGTCACGCACAGGTAGCTCTGTCCTACACCCTGGGCGATGCATACACCCTGGAGTACTGGGCAGACATGGCAAAGAAGATCGAGGAGATGGGTGCTGATTCCATCTGTATCAAGGATATGGCAGGTCTGCTGCTTCCTTACAAGGCTACCGAGATGATCAAGGCCATGAAGGAGAACACCGATCTTCCCATCCAGCTCCACTCCCACTACACCTCCGGTGTGGCAGGAATGACCTATATGAAGGCTGTAGAGTCCGGCGTGGACATCATCGACACCGCTATGAGCCCTCTGGCAATGGGTACTTCCCAGCCCGCTACCGAGGTTATGGTTGAGGCCTTCAAGGGCACTCCCTATGACACCGGCTTTGATCAGGATCTGCTGGCTGAGATCGCAGACTACTTCGCACCTTACCGTGAGGAGTGCCTGAAGAACGGCCTGATGAATCCCAAGGTTCTGGGCGTTAACATCAAGACGTTGCTGTATCAGGTTCCCGGCGGTATGCTTTCCAACATGGTGAGCCAGCTGAAGGAGCAGAACGCAGAAGATAAGTATCGCGCAGTGCTGGAGGAGATCCCCAGAGTGCGTAAGGATCTGGGTGAGCCCCCTCTGGTTACCCCTTCTTCTCAGATCGTGGGTACTCAGGCAGTGTTCAACGTCCTTATGGGCGAGCGCTACAAGATGGCTACCAAGGAGACCAAGGGCATGCTTCGCGGCGAGTACGGCCAGACCGTAAAGCCCATGAGCCAGGAAGTCATCGACAAGGTCATCCCCGGCGAGACCAGACTTACCGGTCGTTTTGCAGATACTCTTGACAACGAGATGGACAAGCTGGAGTCCGAGATGAAGCAGTGGAAGCAGCAGGATGAGGACGTGCTGAGCTACGCTCTGTTCCCTCAGGTTGCTACCGACTTCTTCAAGTATCGTCAGGCACAGCAGGAGAAGGTGGATGTCACCCAGGCAGACACCGAGAACAAGGCTTACCCGGTGTAATTCCGGCCTCATAAAACAAAAAGTCTCATAAGAAATAAAGCGATCCTGCTTGCATGGATCGCTTTATTTTTTTTGAGCCCGCGGCATACAAAATTTCTTCCATTTTCTTCGTTCCGTGAAACGTTTGATTTCACTAGGTTTCACGAATACAAGCGGGTTTGCGGGCTATTGACTTTATTTAACCTCTTCCGTAAAATAACATTCGTTTCCGTTTTTGAGAGAGGAGAATCATTTCATGGCCCGTAAAGAAACCATTACCATTGACCATATCACGGACACCGCGTTTGAGATGACGAGAGAAGAAGGCTTCGCTTCCGTTACCGCCAGAAAGGTAGCGCTGAAGGCCGGTTGTTCCACCCAGCCCATTTTCCGCGTGTACAAGAATATGGAGGAACTGCAGGGTGCGGTTTACCTTAGGGCCGTCGATTATTTCAGAAGTTTTTCCGCAGGATTTCCCAAGCGCGGCATCGCGCCTTTTTCCGATCTGGGTATGGCTTATATTGCGTTCGCGAGACAGGAGAGGAATCTGTTCCGCCTGCTTTTCGTAGAGGATAAAAAGAACGGGATCAGTATGTACGAACTGCTGAACGGCGATGCCGGCAATGTGGTCCGTGAGATCAACATGGCGAAGGACATGGGCTGCAAGGAGCCCGGAAGCCTCTTCATGCGCATGTGGATCTTTATTCACGGTGCAGCCTGCATGACCCTGTCCGGGGATTATGATCTGACGGATTCCGAGACCGAGCAGCTGCTGGTAAAGGCATACGAATCCTTCGTCAGGGAATAATGTTTGAAAGAAAACGCTGATGCGATTTTCTTTCAAACAGGAATTGGTGTGATTCATAGATGCTACGCATGCACACCAATTCCCCGATTCTGAGAATTTGCATTCGCAAATTCTCATCACAGGGAATAATGTTCTGAGAATTTGCATTCGCAAATTCTCATCACGGAGTAACTAATTTATGGCAGAATACAACGATGTACTCCGGCTCATCCGTGAGCAGATGCCCACCATGAGCAAGAGCCAGCGTAAGATCGCGGAATATATCGTGGACAAATATGAGCAGGCCGTTTTTATGACGGCTGCCCAGCTGGGGGAAGCCCTGGATGTCAGCGAGTCCACGGTGGTGCGCTTTGCATCCGCATTGGGATATAAGGGATATCCCGGATTTCAGCAGGCACTCATTGACTGCGTGAAAAACAAATTTTCCGGCATGCAGAAGATCGAGGAAAAATACGGCCGTCGCAGCCGTTCTGAGGTCCTCACCAGCGTGCTTCGCGCCGATATCGAGAAGATCCAGGATACCATGGAAAATCTGGATGCGGACGCTTTTGACATGGCAGTGGATATGCTGCTGGAGGCAGATACCGTGTATATCATGGGACTGCGCAGCAACGAGCCCCTGGCTTCCTTCCTGCATTTTTACCTGAACATGTTCCGCAAGAACGTGATCCTGGTGAATACCACCTCCGTCACGGAAACCTTTGAGCAGATGATCCGCATCGGCGAGAACGACTGCTTTGTGGGCATCAGCTTCCCCAGATATTCCATGCGCACATTGAAGGCAATGGAATTTGCCAACGACAGGCGTGCGGGCGTCATTGCCATCACGGATACCAAGTATTCCCCCATGGCCATGTATGCCTCCTGTATGCTCTTTGCAAGAAGCGATATGGTGAGCATCGTGGACAGCCTGGTGGCACCCCTTTCCGTCATTAACGCCCTGGTGGTGGCCCTCTGTATGAAGGCTCCCGACGCAGTGCGCAATGACCTGAAAATGCTGGAGGATGTCTGGAACAATTACCAGGTATACCTGAACGACGAGATCAATTTTGTGGACGATGAACCCATGCTGGATTACACGCTCCGCAAAAAAGAAGACCCCGAGGACTGAACCGAAGGATTGCAGATGAAAAAGATATGGATCATTGGTGGCGGCCCGGCAGGAATGATGGCCGCCATTTCTGCGTCTGAAGCAGGCGCAGAAGTAACCTTAATCGAGAAAAATGAAAAGCTGGGGAAAAAGCTCTATATCACCGGAAAAGGCAGGTGTAATGTCACCAATGCCGCGCCCATGGAGGACTTTTTCGGCGAGGTGGTGAGCAATCCCAAATTCCTCTTCAGCGCGTTCCGTGCCTTCACCAACGAGGACATGAAGCGGATACTTGAAGAGGAAGGCTGCCCTCTGAAGGAAGAGCGGGGCGCCAGATACTTCCCCGTATCCGACAGATCCTCCGACGTGACCGCAGCCCTCCAGCGCCGCATGAAGAAAAACGGCGTCCGGATCCTGTTAAACACTGCGGTAAAGGATCTGCTGACGGCAGAGACCGAGGACGGAAAGCACCGCGTTACGGGTCTGCTCCTGAGCGATGGTAAGGAAGTGCCCGCGGATGCGGTGATCCTGGCCACCGGCGGCTGCAGTTATCCTTCTACGGGCTCCACGGGAGACGGCTATGCTTTTGCCAAAAAGTTGGAACTGAAGGTGGTGGATCCCGTGCCTTCTCTGGTGCCTCTGGAGTGCAAGGGAGAGGAATGCCGGGAAATGCAGGGATTGTCCCTGAAAAACGTGGGATTTCGGCTGGAAATCGACGGAAAAACAAGATATGATGGGTTTGGTGAGATGCTCTTTACCCATTTCGGAATTTCCGGGCCTCTGGTGCTGACTGCCAGTTGTTATTTCAATAAGTCCGGAAAAGCGCTGGGCATCATTGATCTGAAACCTGCTCTGACGGCGGAGGATCTGGATAAACGCCTTTTGAGGGAGTTTTCGGAGCAGCCGAAAAAACAGCTGAAGAATATCTGCGGGGCGCTCCTTCCTTCGGGTATGATCCCGGTATTCTGCAGGCGATTAAGCTTTTCCGAGGAACTGCGGGCCTGTGACATCACGGGAGCACAGCGGGCAGAGATTGTGAAACTCCTCAAATACTTTCCTCTGGAGATCACGGGAAAACGCCCCTTTGCGGAGGCTATCATCACCCAGGGCGGTCTGGGGGTGAAGGGATTTTCTCCCTCTACCATGGAGTGTAAGCAGGTTGCGGGACTCTATGCGGCGGGAGAGGTGCTGGATCTGGATGCTCACACCGGCGGATTTAATCTGCAGATTGCCTGGTCCACCGGGTACCTTGCCGGGAAGAGTGCAGCGGAAGCTGAGTGACAGAAAGCGAAGCGCTTCGCGGCGTTTGAAAAAATATAACGGAGAGACTGATTATGTTGAATATTGCGATCGACGGACCGGCGGGGGCCGGCAAGAGCACCATTGCAAAGCTGGTGGCAAAGGATCTGAACATCATCTATGTGGACACCGGTTCCATGTACCGTGCCGTGGCACATTACCTGCTGCAGCAGGGCGTGGACATTCAGGATGAGGCTGCTGTTTCTGCGGCCTGCACCGGTGCCGACATTACCATCGCTTACGAGGATGGCGCCCAGCAGGTTTATTGCAACGGAGAAAATGTGACTCCCTTCTTACGTAAAGAGGAGACCGGCAAGGCGGCTTCCGTCACCAGTGCGGTTCCTGCGGTGAGGGCACATCTTCTGCAGCTGCAAAAGAATCTGGCTGCCACAAACGACTGCGTCATGGACGGCAGAGATATCGGCTCCGTGGTGCTGCCCGGTGCAAAGGTTAAGGTGTATCTGACTGCCAGCAGCGAGGAGCGTGCGAGACGCCGCTTTGAGGAACTGAAGGCAGCCGGGGGAGATCCCGATTTTGCACAGATCAAAGAAGACATTGAGAAGCGGGATTACCAGGACATGCACAGGGAGATTTCTCCCCTGATCCAGGCTCCCGATGCGGTACTCATCGACTCTACGGACATGACCATCCCTCAGGTGGCCGCAAAGATTGAGGAATTATGCAATGACTGAGATCAAAGTGGACCCTTCCGCAGGATTTTGCTTCGGCGTCCAGCGGGCGGTAGACAAAGTATATGAGATGCTGGAAACCGGCAGGCCCATCTACACCTACGGCCCCGTGGTCCACAACGAGACAGTGATCGATGACCTGAAATCCAGAGGTGCCATCGTTCTGGAATCGGAGGAGGAGCTCCGTGCGCTGGAGGCACCGGAGAACGCCGCCATCATCATCCGTGCCCACGGGATCCCCAAACGGATCTATGAGCTGATGGAAACCAAGGGCGTGGAAGTGGTGGACTGCACCTGTCCCTTCGTCATCAAGATCCAGAAGCTGGCGGGTGAGCACAGTCGTGCGGGAGAGCATGTCCTCATCGCAGGAAACCCGAAACACCCCGAAGTTGAGGGAATCGTGGGCTGGTGCGAGGGCCCGGTGGATGTTTTGGAAACTCCCGAAGATGCGGAAACCTTCCCCTTTTCCGATCAGGAAACTTACTTCCTCGTTTCCCAAACGACTTATCAATTGAATAAATTTACACAAATTGTTGAAATATTCGAGAAAAGAGGGTACAATGATAACGTTGTGAACACTATCTGCAATGCTACGCAGGTACGACAGCAACACGCCGAGGAACTTGCATCCGAGGCGGATGTGATGATTGTGATAGGTGGAAGGAACAGCTCCAACACACGGAAACTCTACGAGATCTGTGCCGCGAGATGTCCGGAAACTCATTACATACAAACACTGGATGACTTGCATTTAGAACGATCTAAAATTGTAAGACTGGTGGGTATCACTGCGGGGGCTTCCACCCCGAAAAAATCTATTGAGGAGGTTCAAAAATATGTCAGAGCTTACTTTTGAACAAATGTTGGAAGAGTCTTTCAAAATACCACATACGGGGGAGATCGTCGAGGGCACAGTCATTGATGTTAAGCCGGAAGAAATTATCCTGAACATTGGCTGCAAGGCTGATGGCCTGCTGACCAAGTACGAATATACCAACGACAACAGCGTTGATCTGACCCAGGTGGTAAAGCCCGGGGACACCATGGAAGTCAAGGTGCTGAAGGTCAACGACAGCGAGGGCACCGTTCTGGTGACCTATAAGAGACTCCAGCAGGAGAGAGGCAGCAAGAAGATCGAGGAGGCTTTCAACAATCAGGAAGTCCTCAAGGCTGTGGTTACTCAGGTACAGGATGGCGGTCTGACCGTGATCGTGGACGAGACCAGAATCTTCATTCCCGCAAGCCTGGTTTCCGATTCCTACGAGAGAGATCTCACGAAGTACAAGGATCAGGAGATCGAGTTCGTTGTCATCGAGTTCAATCCCCGCAAGCGCAGATGCATCGGTGATCGCAAGCAGCTGCTGGTTGCCAAGAAGGCAAAGATGCAGGAGGAGCTGTTCTCCCGCATCCACGAGGGCGACATCGTTGACGGCGTAGTCAAGAACGTTACCGACTTCGGTGCATTCATCGACCTGGGCGGCGCAGACGGTCTGCTTCACATCTCCGAGATGAGCTGGGGCCGCGTAGAGCATCCCAAGAAGGTCTTCAAGGTCGGCGAGGAGCTGAAGGTTCTCGTAAAGGAGATCAAGGGCAGCAAGATCGCTCTTTCCCTGAAGTTCGAGGATCAGAACCCCTGGAAGGATGCAGCTGAGAAGTTTGCCATCGGCACCGTAGTCACCGGCAAGGTGGCACGTATGACCGACTTCGGTGCTTTCATCGAGCTGGAGAACGGTGTGGATGCACTGCTTCACGTTTCCCAGATCTCCAAGGAGCACATCGAGAAGCCCCAGGATGTTCTTACCCTGGGCCAGGAAGTCACCGCAAAGATCGTTGACTTCAACGAGAAGGATCACAAGATCTCCCTGAGCATCAAGGCGCTGACCGCACCCGATGCTTCCAAGGATGATGACGAGGATATCGCCAGCGTCGACATTGATGCTGTAATCTCTGCCGAGGAGGAGTGATCGTTATAACGGTCACGAGTGAGTGGATATGGCATACGACTACGAGTATTTCAAAAAAGAAATCCTTACCATGACCGGCATTGATCTGAATTCCTACAAGGAAAAGCAGATGAAGCGCAGGATCGACACCCTGATCGGACGCAGAGGTATTCAGGGATATGACAACTATGTCAAGGCTCTGAAGACCGATCACGAGATCTTTGATGAGTTCATCAACTACATCACCATCAATGTGTCCGAGTTCTACCGTAATCCTGATCAGTGGGAATACCTGGACAAGACCATTATTCCCGATCTGTTGAGCCGCTTCGGACAGAATCTGCGGATCTGGAGCGCAGCCTGCTCCACCGGAGACGAGCCTTATTCCCTGGTCATGGCATTTTCAAAGCACATTCCTTTGAACAAGATCAAGATTTATGCCACAGACCTGGATAAGACCGTCATTGCGAAAGCAAAGGTGGGCTTGTACGATGCCAAGAGCATCGCTGCGGTTCCCGATGAGTTCAAGAAAAAGTATTTCACTCAGGTGGGACCTTCCTTCAAAATCTCCGATGAGATCAAATCCCGCGTAGAGTTCCATGAGCACAACCTGCTGAAGGATCCCTACAAGAAGGATTATCACCTGATCGTTTGCAGAAACGTGTTGATCTACTTCACGGATGAAGCAAAGGACGAAGTGTTCCGCAAGTATTGTGACTCCCTGGTGAAGGGCGGATACCTCTTCATCGGAAGCACGGAGCAGATCGTCAACTACAAGGAAGTAGGGTTCATCAGAAAGAACTCCTTCTACTACGAGAAACCCCAATGATATGTTCAAAAAAGGTACAGGATAAAACCTGTACCTTTTTTATATTCAATGCTTACTTCGCATTACTTTTAAAACGTGGGACGCATAGTCTGAGAACCCTTTCTTGTCCCGTTTGAAATCCTCTGTCAGTTCGAAGAACATTTCCCGGCTCTCATAATCCTCCCTAAAGATGGGAGAGAAGACGTAATCCCACTGGGGCAGGTACTCCGAAACCTTTCTGGTGTAACAGGTGGCTGCGGTAGCCTGTACTCTGTGCTCCTTGTCCACAAAGGTGGCCACGGACTTGTGCAGTGCCAGATCCTCCTCGGGGAGGTAGTAGTAGGATTTGTAGTCGGCGTAGAAGTACTTCATTTCGCCGCATGTAATGGGAATGCAGAGGCGAAGTACATTTTCCTGGTAGCGGATCTCGCAGCCCGCTACAGAGGCGCTGAAGGGCATAGGAAGGGGCACGGGAGGCTCCAGGGTGATGAGGAGGTCCTTACGGGTTTCATCCTCCTTATTCTTGTATGTAACGGCTTCTACACGTTTTGCCACGGCGCCCTTCTCAAAGAGATCGTAGTAGGAGAGCATGGGCAGGATCTGCAGCATTCCCTTCAGATCGTCCTCGTTGTGGAGAAGCAGCGTATCCAGGGCAAAGGGCGTGGGATCTTTCACATAGTCCTGATAGATGCCGATGAGGTCTCCGCCGCTGAACACATCCTTCCGCTCGATCCCAAGGAAGAACTCCAGGGTACGCTGTTTGCAGTTCTGGAGCTTTAAGAGATGCTTTACGGATGCGACTCTTCGGTAGAGGTCGATGCCGGTGAATTCCATCGTGTGATCCGGCACATCCAGTGCCTTACATTTCTGCTGCAGATAAGGGATATCGAACTGGTTGCCGTTGTAGTGGACCAGGGTGTCGTAATCCTTTGCAAATTCCCAGAAGGCCTCGATGATCTCGGACTGCTGATCGGGATTTTCCGCAAAGAACTGCTTCGTGCAGAAATGTCCCGCCTCATAATAGGCACAGCCGATGAGATACAGATCCGAGGAATGGGCGGTAAACCCCGTGGTCTCGATATCGATGAAAAGGAGCTTCGCAGGATCCCCAAGGGCATCCAGAGGGTACTCCGCAGTAAAGGGCTCCAGGGTTTCGGTGATGAGTTTCATAATCAAAATCTCCGTATTTCGGCACTTCAAAATTACCAAATAAATCATATCACAAATGTGGTATTTTGCGTGTAAATTTAGTAAAATGGTGTAGGATTTTGATACAATTTTTCAATATCCCGAAAGGATGAGAGGTATGACAAAATACACATTTTCAGGGGGGGTCCATCCTTTTGACGGCAAGAGTCTTTCCAAGGACAAGCCCATCACAAAGCTGGACGCCCAAAAGGAGATGGTCTACCCGCTTTCCCAGCATATCGGGGCTCCCGCAAAGGCTATCGTAGCCAAGGGAGATCATGTGAAAGCAGGGCAGATGATCGCCGAGCCCGGCGGATTTGTATCCGCACCGGTGCACAGCAGTGTATCCGGCACCGTCAAGAACATTGAACCTCGCAGGACCGTGACCGGGGACCGGGTCATGAGCATTATCATCGAGAACGATGAAGCTTATGAATGGGTGGATCCGCAGCCCGTAGAGGACTGGGAACACGCTGACCGGGAGACTGTCATTAACGCCATTCGAAATGCCGGCGTGGTGGGAATGGGCGGCGCAGGCTTCCCTACTTCCGTAAAGCTTTCTCCCAAGGAGCCGGAGAAGATCGAGTACATCATCGCCAACTGCGCGGAGTGCGAGCCGTATCTGACCAGCGACTATCGCCGTATGCTGGAAGAGCCGGAGAAACTTGTGACGGGCTTAAAGATCATCATGAGCCTGTTCCCTCACGCTCACGGCATTCTCGCCATCGAGGACAATAAGCCCGACTGCATTAAGCTCCTGCAGGAGAAGACGGCGAACGAACCTGACATTGATGTCAGGGCACTTCAGACAAAATATCCCCAGGGTGCCGAGCGTGCCCTGATCTTTGCAACCACAGGTCGTATGATCAATTCCACTATGCTTCCCGCTGACGCAGGTTGCATCGTGGACAATGTGGACACCATCGTTGCCATTTATCATGCGGTAGTAGAGGGCAGACCACTGACCGAGCGCATTGTCACCGTCACCGGCGATGCGGTGAAGGATCCCAGGAACTTCAAGATTCCAATCGGCGTCAGCTACGATTACCTGCTGGAGGCAGACGGCGGTTTTGCAAAAGAGCCCGAGAAGATCATCTGCGGCGGTCCCATGATGGGATTTGCCATGTATGGTCTGGACGTTCCCACCACCAAGACATCTACCGCACTGCTGGCCATGACAAAGGATGAGGTTGCAGCTTCCGAGCCCGGCCCCTGCATCCGCTGCGGCAAATGCGTGGAGGTATGTCCCGGCCATGTGATGCCCTTCCATCTGGCCAATTGCGCCGAGCATGGAGACGAGGAAGGCTTCCTGAAAGGCAACGGAATGGAGTGCTGTGAATGCGGCTGCTGCAGCTTTGTCTGCCCCGCAAAGCGCCACCTGACCCAGTCCATCAAGTCCATGCGAAAAATACAACTAGGAAAGAGGAAGAAGTGATCTGTCATGAGTGAACAAGTCTATCATGTATCATCCAATCCCCATATCCGGAGCAAGGTGACCACGTCCTCCATTATGCTCCTGGTGCTCATCGCGCTGCTTCCCGCCACCGGCTTTGGGCTATGGAACTTCGGCTTCAGAGCGCTGGCTGTGGTGCTGGTATGTATCGGAAGCGCTGTTGCGACGGAGAGCATTTTCTGTATCATCGTTAAGAAAAAACAGACCGTAAAGGACCTGTCCGCAGTGGTGACGGGACTGCTCCTTGCACTGAACCTGCCGGTGACCATTCCTCTGTGGATGGCGGCCCTGGGCAGCATTTTCGCTATCCTGGTGGTGAAGCTCCTTTTCGGTGGTCTGGGACAGAACTTTATGAATCCGGCCCTGGGCGGCAGATGCTTTATGCTGATCTCGTTCCCCACGGCCATGACCGCATTCTCCACCGATGCCTACACCGGCGCAACGCCCCTGGCAGTCATGAAGAACGGCGGATCCGTCAATGTGATGGATATGATCATCGGCCGTACTTCCGGTACCATCGGTGAGACTTCCGTTATCGCCATTGTCATCGGCGCCTGCATCCTTCTGATCTGCGGCGTCATCGATTTGAAGATCCCCGCATCCTATATCCTCAGCTTCGCATGCTTTGTCCTGCTCTTCGGAGGCCACGGATTCGATCCCGCCTTCCTGGCAGCACATCTGGCAGGTGGCGGATTGATGCTGGGTGCCTTCTTCATGGCAACGGACTATGTCACCAGTCCCATCACTCCCATGGGGAAGATCGTCTTCGGTATCTTCCTGGGGATCATGACCGGTATCTTCCGTATCTTTGGACCCGGCAGTGAGGGTGTTTCCTATGCCATCATCATCGGCAACCTGCTGGTTCCCCTGATCGAGAAGGTCACGGTACCTACGCCCTTTGGATTTACGAAGAAAAAGACGGCGAAAGGAGGGAAGCAGGCATGAATGAAATGACGAAAGGAAATGACATTCGCGTCATGCTGAAGGAAGCCTTTACCCTCTTTGCCATCACCCTCATCGCAGGATTGATGCTGGGCTTTATCTATCAGCTGACCAAAGACCCAATAGCACAGCAGGAAGCACAGGCTGTACAGAATGCCTGCAGAAGCGTCTTCCCCGCAGCAGACTCCTTTGAACTGACGGGCCTTACCCCTACCGATGCTCAGGCTGCAGAGTATGCATCCGTCGGCGTTACCATCGGAGAGGTTTATAAGGCATTGGACGGCTCCGGGAATTTCCTGGGCTATGTGCTTCGCTCTACTTCCTCCCAGGGCTACGGCGGCAATATCGTGCTGTATCTGGGGGTTGCGCAGGACGGCACATTGCAGGATGTTTCCATCCTGGAGATCTCCGAGACTGCGGGTCTGGGCATGAATGCGGAATCCGTGCTGGTGCCTCAGTTCCATGAAAAATCCGTTTCGAAGTTTTCCTACACGAAGACCGGCGCTGCCGCAGAGGATGAGATCGATGCCATCAGCGGCGCCACCATCACCACCAAAGCTTTTGTAAATGCCGTCAATTGCGGCCTTTCCTTTGCACTGGATGAAATGAAGGGAGGTGCCGGCAATGAATAAAGTCAGCGAACGCCTGGTTAACGGCATCGTGAAAGAAAATCCCACCTTTGTCCTGGCGCTGGGCATGTGTCCCACTCTGGCGGTCACCACTTCCGCCATCAACGGACTGGGTATGGGACTGACCACCACTGTGGTCCTGACCTTAAGTAATCTGATCATCTCCCTGCTGCGGAAGGTGATCCCCAATCGGGTGCGTATCCCTGCATTCATCGTCATCGTGGCTTCCTTCGTGACCATGGTGCAACTCTTGTTGCAGGCTTACCTGCCCTCATTGAACAGCGCTCTGGGCGTGTACATCCCCCTGATCGTTGTAAACTGTATCATCCTGGGCCGTGCGGAGAGCTACGCTTACCACAATCCTCCGATCCCGTCCTTCTTTGACGGCATCGGTATGGGACTGGGCTTCTCCATCGCCCTGACCCTTATCGGTATGCTCCGTGAGCTGCTTGGAGCGGGAGAACTCTTCGGCGCCCGCGTAATGCCCGCCTCCTTCGTACCCATCAATATCTTCATCATGGCTCCCGGCGCCTTCTTCGTGGTGGCAGCCCTGACGGCAGTGATGAATGTGGTAAAGGAAAAAATGGCAGCCAAGGGCAAGGACGTATCCAAGTTCGGCAACGGCTGCGGCAGCGAGTGTGCAAGCTGCGATTTGGCCTGCGGCTCCCGCAAGGCTGACTTCGTACCTGCAGAAGCTGAGAAAGGAGGCCGGGAATGATCAAAGAATTATTAATGCTCCTCATCGGATCCTCTCTGGTTTCCAACGTGGTCCTGAGTCAGTTCCTGGGTCTGTGCCCCTTCCTGGGTGTCTCTAAGAAGATCAAGACCGCTTCCGGCATGGGCGCGGCGGTGATCTTTGTCATCACCCTGGCCAGCGCCGTTGCGGGCGTGGTCTACAAATTCATCCTGACACCCCTGCATCTGGAATACCTGCAGACCATCGTCTTTATCCTGGTGATCGCAGCGCTGGTGCAGTTTGTTGAGATGTTCCTGCGGAAAGCAATGCCGGCTCTGTATCAGGCCCTGGGCGTGTACCTGCCCCTGATCACTACCAACTGTGCCGTGCTGGGCGTAGCCCTGACCAACGTGCAGAAGGAGTACGGCATCGGCACCGGTATCGTCAACGGTTTCGGTACCGCAGTCGGATTTACCATTGCCATCGTCATTCTTGCGGGACTCCGTGAGCGGATGGAATACAACGATTTTCCCGGACCTATCAAAGGACAGCCCGCAGTGCTCCTGACCGCAGGTTTGATGGCCATCGCTTTTTGCGGATTTTCCGGACTGTTCTAAAAACGATCATCGTGGAGGATTGAAAAATCTATGAGCGTAACAGGAATCCTGGTCGCTGCGGGGATCGTGGCGGCAGTAGGTATCTTTGTAGGACTGTTTCTGGGGATCGCAGGTATCCGCTTTAAGGTGGAGACGGATCCCAGAGAAGAAGAAGTACTGGCGGCGCTGCCCGGCAACAACTGCGGCGGCTGCGGCTATCCCGGCTGTTCCGGATTGGCAGCTGCCATCGTCAAGGGCGAAGCACCGGTGAACGGTTGTCCCGTGGGCGGTGAGCCCGTGGGCAAGAAGATCGGTGAGATCATGGGCGTGGATGCGGGAGAGAGTACCCGTATGGTGGCTTTCGTGGCCTGCGCCGGAGATTGTGACAAGGCTGTCAAAAATTATGAATACACCGGTGTGGAGGATTGCTCCGTTATGGCATTCGTTCCCGGCGGCGGTCCCAAGGGATGCAGAAGCGGCTGCTGCGGCTTCGGCTCCTGTGTGAAGGCATGTCCCTTCGATGCCATCCACGTGGTGAACGGCATTGCCGTGGTGGACAAGGAGGCCTGCAAGGCCTGCGGCAAGTGTGTGGCTGCATGTCCCAAGCACCTCATCAGCCTGATCCCTTACGAAGCAAAGCACATGGTGGCCTGCAGCTCCATCGATAAGGGTCCCGATACCATGAAGGCCTGCTCTGTGGGCTGCATCGGCTGCGGCATCTGTGTGAAGAACTGTGAATTCGGTGCCATTACGGTGGAGAATTTCCATGCCATCATTGATCAGGAAAAGTGCACCGGCTGCGGCGTCTGCGTCGCAAAATGTCCCAAGAAGGCCATTCTGTAACGGACCTGACCGGAAGGAGTATCTGATTTGAAACTGCCCGGAATGGATGACGACAAATTAAAGATTTCGCCCCATATCCTGACTGCCATTGTTTCTGCCGGCGTGGTATTTGTCATCATCCTTGCTATCGTGCTGGGGATGAACAAAAAACCGCAGACCGTGCAAACGGCTCAGGCGGATACCACAGCGGCGACGGGAGAGGAGCAGCCGGAGATCACTTACGGTACCGGTCATCCTAATGACCTGGACTTCTGGAACCTTTATCCCGACGAAAAGACGCCGGATACGGTTCCCATCGAGGAGGTGAAGGAGGATCCCTTAGGCGGGGAAGCACCGGATCCTTCCACCGACGGCAAGCATACCCTGGTGGTGCTCCCCGACGGCAGTGAAGAATGGGTGACCATCAACCGGTATCTTCCGGAGAACAACTACGATTACACCAATCTGGTGGCTCAGGGCGATCTGATGGAGTACTACATTGACGGTCGCAAGGCTTCCACCCTGGGGATCGATGTTTCCAAGTATCAGGACTACATTGATTTTCAGGCGGTGAAAAAAGCGGGCATCGACTTTGTTATGATCAGAGCGGGGGTGCGTGGCTATACCACGGGTCAGCTTTCACTGGACGAGATGTTTCTGGACAATCTGGACAGAGCATCCAAGGCGGGACTCCTCATCGGACTTTACTTTACCTCCCAGGCCCTGACGGCAGAGGAGGCGGAGCAGGAGGCATCCCTCATCCTTTCCAACATCGGCGAAGCCACCATCACCTATCCCATCGCCATCGACATGGGTTATGTGGACAATGACACCGCCCGGATCGAAGGCCTCACCAGAGCGGAAAAAACAGAGGTTACCAAAGCCTTCCTGGACACCATTGCAAAGGGCGGTTACACTGCCATGATCAAGGGCAACAAGGAATGGCTCATCAAGGAGATCGACCTTTCCAAGCTGACGGACTACGATATCTGGCTCTGCCAGAATCAGGACCTGCCGGATTACCCGTATCAGTACTCCATGTGGCAATACAAGCTTTCCGGCAAGGTTTCCGGTGTTACCGGGTATGTGAGCATGGATATCTGCTTCGTGGATTATACGGCGAAGTAGGAAGCAAAGATAGAATCAAAGAAGTAAAGAGAAAGAGCATCCCGAGTAGGGATGCTCTTTGAGCATATATCCGGCTGCCATATGCTGTTGGATGCTCCCCTGATATGCGAAGAGGAACGGATGGGATGGAACTAGATCGGCCCGAAGGTTTTCTCTACTTTCTCAGACACAGGAAGGGACGCATAAATATCTGCGTACACGCGGGGAGAGATATCAAGGAAATTCTGCAGGTACTCTTTTTCGATGCCGTTTTTCTGCAGGATGTCCACTGCCTTGTTATAGGCGATGGCAGCCTCCAGCGCGGAAGGGTAGATACCGATCTGCAGATAGCCGTTCACATGGATCCTGGCCATGTATCCGTTTTCCACGACACGGACCCCATGGTAGACGTTCAGAATCTCCAGATTTTCTCTGCGATAGTCCAGTGGATCCCCGTTCACGAATCTATAATCCACCCCCTCCACAGCGTAGGGCTTGATGCCGTGTCTGGTGGGAACGGAGATCTGGGAGCCGTAGTCCGCCACAAAGAGATGCCCGCCCCTGCGCATGATGGTGTGCTGGGAGTAGTAGAAGAGGTCCTCAAAATCAAAGGTCAGCACATCACTGGGGCTCAGGTGATAGGTGAAGATCCGCTGGCCCAGGACAATGGGGGTCTTAAAATACAGCCCACTGTCCCGGAAGTTTACCAGGATCACCCATTTGTCGAAGAAAAGGGGACCGTCCGCTTTTTTTCCGTGGGAGGTATAGTCCTCGGGGCCCAGATCGGAGGAGAGCAGATATTTCCCCTGGAGATAGGCCTTGTGGGCTTCCTTCGCCGTGGAAAAGCTTCCCAGGGAGATGTGCTTTCCTTTGTATGTCAGGGAGGATCTGTAGTATTCCGTCCCATCTTTTTTCACTGCCCGGTAGACGCCCTCGGGGAGAGGAGCGCCGACTTTTTCGGAAGAGTTTTTCATAAATCCACTTTAACACAGGAAAGCAGTAAAAAAAATGGCTTTTCTATTTCGAAATTCAGTGTAAAATAGGAGTGATCATTTATTTTCAGAAAGGAAATGCATATGGAAGTCAAGTACAGCAGCACCAGAGGCGCCGGCGATTGCGTAACCGCATCCCAGGCGATTTTACGAGGCCTTGCGGAGGACGGCGGTCTCTATGTTCCCGATCATATTCCTTCCCTGACCACCCCTCTTTCCCAGCTGGCTCAGATGAGCTATCAGGAGGTGGCCCTGGAAGTAATGCAGCTCTTCCTCACGGACTTTACCAAAGAGGAACTGCAGAATTGCATTAACAAGGCTTATGATTCCAAATTCGATACCGAGGAGATCGCTCCCCTGGTTTCCGCAGAAGGTGCGTACTACCTGGAGCTTTTCCACGGTGCCACCATTGCATTTAAGGATATGGCCCTGTCCATCCTGCCTCATCTCATGACCACTGCAGCTAAGAAGAATCATGAGGACAAGGAGATCGTCATCCTCACCGCCACCAGCGGCGATACCGGAAAAGCGGCTCTGGCAGGCTTTGCTGATGTTGAGGGTACCCGGATCGTGGTCTTTTACCCCAAGAACGGTGTCAGCCCCATCCAGGAGCGTCAGATGGTAACTCAGAAGGGTGCCAATACCTTCGTTGTGGGTATCCACGGCAATTTCGACGACGCACAGACCGGCGTGAAGCAGCTTTTCTCCGATAAGGAGCTGGCTGCTGAGATGGCGGAGAAAGGCTTCTGCTTCTCCTCCGCAAACTCTATCAACATCGGCCGTCTGGTGCCTCAGATCGTGTACTATGTCTACGCTTACTGCAAGCTGCTGAAGGAAGAGAAAATCAAAGAAGGCGAGCTCATCAATGTGGTGGTGCCCACCGGTAATTTCGGCAACATCCTGGCAGCTTTTTATGCAAAGACCATGGGCCTGCCTATTGCTACTCTGGTCTGCGCATCCAACTCCAACAAGGTTCTGTACGATTTCCTGGGAAGCGGCGTCTATGACCGCAACAGAGAATTCATCCTGACCTCCAGCCCTTCCATGGACATCCTGATCTCCAGCAACCTGGAGCGCCTCATCTATCGCGTTACCGGAAATGATGCAGCCCGCACTGCGGACCTGATGAAGGCACTGTCCTCTCAGGGCAAGTACGAGATCACTTCCGAGGAGAGAGATCAGCTGGCAGGCTTCTGCGGATTCTACGCAGACGAACAGGAGACCGCGGATGAAATCCGCCGGATCTATGAGGCCTGCGGCTATGTCATCGATACTCATACCGCAGTGGCTTCCGCAGCTTACGAAAAATACTTCCGGAAGACCGGTGACCGTAGATCCACCGTTATCGCATCAACTGCAAGCCCCTTCAAGTTCGCCCGCAGCGTCATGAAGGCTATTGATGCAAAATACGATGCCATGAATGACTTCGATCTCATCGATGAGCTTTCCCGTATCGGTAACGTGAAGGTGCCCAAGGCTATCGAAGAGATCCGTACCGCTCCCGTTCTCCATGACCATGTGTGCGAGAAAGAGGAGATGAAGTCTGTAGTGAAAGGATTCCTGGGAATCTAAGGTTCTGACAGGATTGTCATAAGATGGGAAAAGATGTATTTGCGCTGCGGATCGCGCAGCTGAGAAAACTGATGGAGCGTGAGGGCATGGACGCCTACTTTGTGGTGACCGATGACTATCACGCCTCCGAATATGTGGGTGATTATTTCAAGGAGCGGGAGTTTTTATCAGGCTTCGACGGCTCCGCTGGAGAACTGGTGGTCACCGCCAGGGAAGCACTACTCTGGACCGACGGTCGCTACTTCCTCCAGGCGGAGGATCAGCTTTCCGGCACCGGAATCCGCCTGATGAAAATGCGGGAGCCCGGTGTCCCCACCATTCCCGAGTATCTGGCACAGACCCTTCCGCAGGAAGGCGTTCTGGGATTTGACGGCCGTACAGTCAGCAACGCCACCGCAGAAGCCATTGAGAAGGCCTGTAAGGGGCTTCACGTGCGTTTTGTGACGGATAAGGATCTGCCTGCGGAACTTTGGCCGGACAGACCTGCCATGAGCGCAGAGCCCGTCTGGGAGCTTTCTGCGGAGGTGACGGGAGAGAGCAGGAAGGCAAAGCTTGATCGAGTCCGGAAACAGATGCAGGAAAAGGGCTGTAATGCCCACCTCACCGCATCCCTGGATGATATCGCCTGGGTATTGCAGCTCCGCGGCAATGACGTGGATTACAATCCTGTGTTCCTGAGCTATCTGCTGGTGCTCACCGGAAAAGCCATCCTCTATGTGAACCCTGCCATTCTCTCCGATGAGATCAAGGGAAATCTCAAAGCGGACGGCGTAGAGGTTCGCCCTTACAATGATATTTACAGTGAGCTTTCCGGACTCCTTTCCGGGAAGACAGTGCTGCTGACCAAGGCGAAGGTGAACAAGGCACTGTTCCAGCGGATCCCCGTGGATGCCAAGGTGGTGGAGGACCTGAGTCCGGAGACCCTCTTTAAGGCATGCAAGACGGAGCGGGAGATCGACAACGAGCGCCTGGCCCACATCAAGGATGGCGCCGCACTGACGAAGCTTATTTGTTATCTGAAGACGCAGTTAAACGGCTCTGCGGAGCTGAAGGAAGGCAAAATCACGGAGCTGCAGGTTAGTGACCGTCTCTTAAAGCTTCGTGAGGCACAGGAGCATTTCCTGGGCCAGAGCTTTGCCCCCATCATCGCTACCGGCGCTCACGGCGCCATCATCCATTATGAGCCTACGGAAGCCACGGACATCCCCATCGAGGACAATACCTTCCTCCTGATGGATACCGGCGGACAGTACCTGGAAGGCACCACGGATGTGACCAGAACCGTGTTGCTGGGACAGGGAACCGACCTGATGAAACAGCTTTATACCGCAGTGCTGCGGGGCCATATCCGCCTGGCAAGCGCTGTCTTTAAGAAGGGCATTACCGGTGTGAACCTTGACGTACTGGCAAGAGGTCCCCTGTGGGAGCTGGGCTATGATTACAATCACGGCACCGGCCACGGCGTAGGATACCTGCTGAACGTTCATGAAGGCCCTCAGGGCATTCGCCTGCTGGAGGCAGGAAGAAAGCTGGGCGCGCCCTTAGAGCACGGCATGATCACCTCCAACGAGCCCGGTGTGTACCTTGCGGGACAGTTCGGTATCCGCCTGGAGAACCTGGTGGTCACCTTAAACGGACCTGAGACAGAAATGGGGAAGTTTATGAAGTTCGAGACACTTACCATGGCTCCCTTCGACCTGGATGCGATCCTTCCCGAAATGCTGACGCCCCCCGAGAAAGCATGGCTGAATGCGTATCATGCAACCGTGCGCGAGACCTTGCAGCCGTATCTGACGGCAGAAGAGAACGCATGGCTCGCGGACGCGACCAGAGCGATCTGAGCACAGCAAAAGAACCTTGCAGCAAATGCAAGGTTCTTTTTTTTGCGGCATGGGAGAGGAAGCGATAAAAATTCCCCGGGGAGAAATCCCCGGGGATTTTTTATCTTCAGTGACGTTCCATTTCTTTATGAAATCCGAACATTACAACTGAGGACCTGCAGCAACCAGAGCCTTGCCTGCGTCGTTGCCGGTGTACTTCACGAAGTTCTTCTGGAATCTGCCTGCCAGATCCTTTGCCTTCTCCTCCCACTGAGAAGGATCAGCGTAGGTGTCTCTGGGATCCAGGATGCCGGTGTCAACGCCGGGCAGCTCGGTAGGAACCTCGAAGTTGAAGTAAGGAATGGTCTTGGTAGGAGCGTTCTTGATATCGCCGTTCAGGATTGCATCGATGATGCCTCTGGTATCCTTGATGGTGATTCTCTTGCCGGTGCCGTTCCATCCGGTGTTCACCAGATAAGCCTTAGCGCCGGACTTCTGCATCTTCTTTACCAGCTCCTCTGCATACTTGGTAGGATGCAGCTCCAGGAATGCCTGGCCGAAGCAAGCGGAGAAGGTAGGAGTGGGCTCGGTGATGCCTCTCTCGGTACCTGCCAGCTTTGCGGTAAATCCGCTCAGGAAGTAGTACTGGGTCTGCTCGGGAGTCAGAATGGAGACAGGAGGCAGAACACCGAATGCATC